>OMOM01000732.1_pt1 | contig 13001 bp, 11 predicted proteins | sample 1646501 | NCBI WGS metagenome assembly OMOM01 (sample SAMN05416802, study PRJEB24817) | seawater metagenome | isolation source: Sea water | place: Canada:Atlantic | collected 2013-07
CGAGATCTAGTACGGTCTCGTGGGCTCGGAGATGTGTATAAGAGACAGTCACTATCTAACTCACTGGTGGTCGACCATAATAGATCAGGGTTAGATATTTTTAATTGCGCTAAACTTTCAACATGGCTAGATTGTTCAAGGACTTCCAACGTACCGGTTAAGTCCGCTAATTTTCGAGGTCTGATATTGCCCTGCTTAAAAACGAGTTTTTGGCTAACGTTGTCATAGCTTGGTGAGAAGTGATAGTTTTTCAAACGTTCGTCAGTAACAGCTAAGCCTGCAGCGAGTAAATCAACACTGCCATTATCAAGCTGTTGAAATAATTCGTTTAAGTTGTAACTGGGCATCATTTTTAATTCGACACCTAAAAATTGTGCATATTTTTGTGCTAGCTCATATTCAAAGCCAGCTGGTCCTTCAGCATCAAGATAATAGCTAGTGTTGCCATAAAGTGTGCCAACCGTTACATAGCCACGATCAATAATTCGTTGCAAATTAGCTGAAGTTTCTTTTGTTTCACACGCCGATAAAAGAAAGATAAATGGCAGTAAAAACAAGGCCAACAGCTTTTTTATATTAACGTTATGAACAAATGATTTTATTTGTTTTTTTATCATAATCCCTATTGTCACGTGAATTGCTATATTTAAAAAGCTATTTTTGCTCTGTAGTGCATTTAGTCATCAGAAAGTTAGTTTGAAATGAGACAAATCGTTTCTATAATTGCCCTATTTAAACTATAATACGCGCGTTTTTTATCCTTAATTAATCTAACCCGGTGAAATAGACTATGTCGATGTTGATGAAAACCTTTCGCGGTGCACCAGCACTATCTGAATTTAGAGTAAACAAGCTACTGAATCAGTGTAGTGAGCTGAAACTGCCCGTTACGGATATCTATGCTGAGTTTACGCACTTCGCTCATATTTCTGAGGCATTAAACGTTGAAGAGACTAACGTTTTAGAACAACTGCTTAAGTATGGACCAACGATTGAAGAGCATGAGCCTGTTGGCCAGTTCTTATTAGTAACTCCACGACCTGGCACTATTTCACCTTGGTCTTCAAAGTCTACCGACATTGCCAACAACTGTGGTTTAAGTAAGGTTATTCGCCTTGAACGTGGTTTAGCATATTATATTAGCACTGAAAATGCCGCGACTTTAACACCTGAGCAACAGTCAACATTAAATAACTTAATTCATGATCGCATGATGGAATTTGTATTTAGTGCGACCACTGAAGCTACAGCCTTGTTTGCTAGCGCTGAACCCGGTGAACTAACGAGTATTGACATAGAACACGGCGGAAAAAATGCCTTAATTAAGGCGAATACAGAGTTAGGACTTGCCTTAGCTGATGACGAAGTTAACTACTTATTTGAAAACTTTACTAAATTGGGCCGAAATCCTCACGACATTGAACTTTATATGTTCGCCCAAGCAAACTCAGAGCACTGCCGTCATAAAATTTTTAACGCTGATTGGACTATCGATGGCGTAAAACAACCTAAATCATTATTTAAAATGATCCGTAATACCCATGAAGTAAACCCTGACTTTGTACTAAGTGCATACAAAGATAATGCAGCGGTTATGGTGGGTAATAAAGGCGGTAGATTCTTCCCAAATCCTGAAACGAATATTTATGGTTATCACCATGAAGATATTCAAATTTTAATGAAAGTTGAAACCCATAACCACCCTACAGCTATTTCACCTTATCCGGGTGCAGCAACTGGCTCAGGTGGTGAAATTCGTGATGAAGGCGCTACTGGCATTGGGTCAAAACCAAAAGCTGGCTTAGTGGGTTTTTCAGTTTCAAACTTACGTATACCAGGTTTTGAACAACCTTGGGAAACAGACTTTGGCAAACCTAATCGTATTGTTTCTGCCTTAGATATTATGACGGAAGGCCCATTAGGTGGCGCAGCGTTTAATAACGAATTTGGTCGCCCAGCTATTTTAGGTTACTTCCGAACTTACGAAGAGCAAGTAAACTCTTTTAACGGCAGCGAAGTGCGCGGTTACCACAAGCCAATTATGCTTGCAGGTGGTTTAGGCAATATTCGTGATGAGCACGTACAAAAGCGTGAAATTGTTGTTGGCGCTAACTTAATTGCTTTAGGTGGCCCAGCAATGAACATTGGCTTAGGTGGCGGTGCTGCTTCTTCAATGGCATCAGGCCAATCGGCTGAAAGTTTAGATTTTGCTTCTGTGCAACGTGAAAACCCTGAAATGGAGCGTCGTTGCCAAGAAGTGATTGATAAGTGTTGGCAATTAGGTGAAGAAAACCCTATTGCTTTCATTCATGATGTTGGCGCAGGTGGTTTATCTAATGCTTTTCCAGAACTAGTTTCTGATGGTGGCCGTGGTGGTGTTTTTGAACTTCGAAACGTGCCTAACGATGAACGTAGCATGGCACCACATGAAATTTGGTGTAACGAGTCTCAAGAACGTTATGTTATTGCCGTATCAGACAAAAATTTAGCAACGTTTGAAAAAATATGTCTTCGTGAGCGCGCGCCTTTCTCTGTGGTTGGTCGAGCGACTGAAGAAGAACATTTAACCGTAACTGACTCACATTTCGCTGGTAATGATAAATTAGATACTCCGATTGATTTACCGCTTGAAGTATTATTAGGCAAAACGCCTAAAATTTTCAAAGACGTTGAATCTAAAGTAGCTAATGGTGATAACTTCAGCGTTGCTGATATCACATTAATTGATGCCGCTGAGCGTATTTTATCACTGCCAACGGTAGCAGAAAAAACATTTTTAATTACCATTGGTGACCGTTCAGTAACCGGTATGGTTAATCGCGACCAAATGGTTGGCCCTTGGCAAGTTCCCGTAGCTGATTGTGGTGTTACCGCTTCTGCGCTTGACTCTTATCATGGCGAAGCTATGTCGTTGGGTGAACGCACTCCGGTTGCTTTATTAAACTTTGGCGCTTCTGCTCGTTTAGCCGTAGCAGAGTCGTTAACCAATATTGCCGGTACTGATATTGGCGACTTAAATCGTATTAAGCTGTCAGCTAACTGGATGTCGCCAGCAGGTCACCCGGGTGAAGATGCTGGTTTATATGAAGCTGTAAAAGCGATTGGTGAAGAGCTTTGTCCTGCATTAGGTTTAACCATTCCTGTTGGTAAAGACTCAATGTCGATGAAAACCAAATGGGACGAGAATGGAACTGAGAAATCAGTAACATCACCTATGTCATTAATCATCACCGCTTTTGGTGTTGTTGAAGACATTCGTAAAACGGTTACCCCTGAACTAAGAATAGATCAAGGTGATTCACGCCTAGTGGCTATTGATTTATCAAAAGGTAAAAACCGTTTAGGTGGTTCATGTTTAGCACAAGTCTATAAACAGCTTGGCAAAGAAACACCTGATGTTGATAGCCCTGAAACTTTAAAAGGTTTCTTCAACGCCATGCAGACCTTAGTGCGTGATGAAAAGCTTATCGCTTATCATGATATTTCAGATGGTGGCTTGTTCACTACTGTTGTAGAAATGGCATTTGCTGGACATACCGGTGTTGATATTGATTTAAGCAAACTCACTTCAGTGTCAGGCAATGATGTCGATGTGCTCTTTAGTGAAGAGCTTGGTGCCGTGATTCAAATCCGCGAAAGCGATGTTGATGCTATTCATGCCGTTTTTGCAGAGTTTGGCATTGAAGATTGTTGCACTGACATTGGTCGCATTAATAACGAAGATACTATTCGTTTTAGCCGCGATGGCGAAGTCGTGTTAGAGAATTCACGTACTTACTACCGTACAACGTGGGCTAAAACTACACATAAAATGCAATCGCTACGCGATAACCCAGAATGTGCACAACAAGAGCATGATGTTAAATTTGATACTGAAGATCCTGGCCTAAATGCTGATTTAAGTTTTGATATCAATGAAGACATTGTGGCTGCTTTAATCGCTAAAGATGCACAAGCTAATGGCACTGAAGTTAGTAATCCTCGTATCGCTATTTTACGTGAGCAAGGTGTTAACTCTCATGTAGAAATGGCCGCTGCCTTTGATCGCGCTGGTTTCATTGCTATTGATGTACACATGTCAGATATATTATCGGGTCGTACTGATTTAGCTAACTTTAATGGCCTAGTGGCTTGTGGCGGTTTCTCATACGGTGATGTTCTTGGTGCTGGTGAAGGTTGGGCAAAATCAATACTGTTCAACAAAAATGCTAAAGCTATGTTCAAAACCTTCTTCGAACGTGAAGATACTTTCTCTTTAGGTGTGTGTAACGGTTGTCAAATGCTGTCAAACCTAAAAGAAATTATTCCGGGTGCTGAAGCATGGCCGCGTTTTGTTCAAAATAAATCAGAGCGCTTTGAAGCACGCTTTAGCTTAGTTGAGATACAAGAAACACCGTCAATATTTTTTGATGGTATGGCTGGCTCTCGTATGCCAATTGCGGTTTCTCATGGTGAAGGTCGTGCAGAGTTTAGTTCTGATGACGCTATTGATAACGCGAATGAGTCTGGCACTGTTGCCATGCGTTACGTGGATAACTATGGTCATATTACAGAAACTTATCCTGCAAACCCGAACGGTTCACCGGATGGTATTACGGCATTAACCACGACTGATGGGCGAGTCACTATAATGATGCCACATCCTGAGCGTGTGTTCCGCACCGTTGCCAACTCATGGCACCCTGATGAATGGCAAGAAGATTCACCTTGGGTTCGCATGTTCCGCAATGCACGTAAATTTATAGGTTAATTTACACCTTTAACTTATCGACTACATTAAAAAAGCGCCTTAAAGGCGCTTTTTTTTAGCCGTTAACTTAAGCTATCACTTAAGCAACCTGTTCACTTTAGCTAAGAAATCAAACTAGCTGCATCCGTGTTGATTACCTAATCTGTTGATTGGTATTACACGTGCTAGCTTTTAAAATCAGAGCATCGCAAGCTAAGCCATCAACCACATATTCAGTAGAGTGCCCCTTGAGTAAGTCAATTAAGCCATGGTGTTCACCGGCACCTAAAGTAACAATATCCGCATTATATTTTTTAGCTTCTTGTGGAATAACAAATTCAGGCAGGCCAGGCTCAACATGCATATGGTCGTACTCTACATTATGCGTTGATGCTGTACTTTTAAGGTGACGTAAATGTTCTTGTGGCGGTTCTTCAATGTTTTGTAAAAGTAACTCATCAGCTAAAGAGATACTTGACGTCTCTTGATAACAATTAATTAAATGTACTTCACTATTTAATAATTTAGCTAAATACTGACTTTCATCAATCATAAACTGGTTAATATTTTGATGCTGCTCTGTAGACTCTTCTGTTTCTAATGCCGCTAAAATATTGCCATTATCTGGCCACTGCGTTTTACCTACAAGTAAGAGGTTAGTATTACCCTCTCGCAATAAATAATGGTTATCTGACCAAGAAAATCCCCACCTAAAATGGGCAGCATGAATATCTTTTATCAATAAATCATAAGACTGTTGGGTAATTTCAGCCAATATTTCTTTATGAGAAAAAGGTGCAGCACAATATTTTATATTAATATCAATGTTCAACGCTGAAAATTTAAAGCCATTAACATTAGGAACGTTTTCAGTATTTTTTTGATAAATTAACTCGAGTTGTTCAGCCAATTCATTATCTTGCTGATTGGCGATAATCGTTAAACTGGCATGCGCTCGTTGTGCCAGTGTTAATGCTTTATGCAATACGGCTTGATTTAGGCCAATATCTTCGGTGATCACCAAAATATTTTTAAAAGTTTTCATTATAAGCCCTATTTATCCCTAAGTAGTTGCTGAATAATTTTAGTCCATTTACAGTATTTCGTTGGTTATTATTCATCCTGAAAGCCTGAACGTTTCTCTTACAACATATTTACTCGTCAATAAGGTGAAAATAAATTTCATAAGTAATTGAAATAAGGGTTCTAAACTTAAAACGCCCCCTGATTTTATGCATTTAGTCTCTTTCATATATTGTTTTTGACTAAAAATTAACTTATATATTCCTATTGAGTTACTTATAATGCTTATTGATGTTCTATAAGTGTACAAAGAAACTAACTTTTGAAATTAGCGATGCCTGTAAAACCGTTCGAATTACAAAAAGCCATGATTGCTGCCTATGTATGGCTGCGGATCACGCTAAGTTATTGTGTTGTAGGTGCTGTTTTATCCACGCTTATCTCTGCCTATATTCAAGTTACTCATCTCCCAAGTATTAGCCTAATCATGATAGTTTTTTTGTGTTTTGGTATGTATAAAGCGGATAACACACGACGTTCAATTGGGCTCAACAATTATTTCGTAGAGTTATCGAACCAAAAAGACAAAAATATATAAACAGCTCTTTCACCTGCTTTAATCAAATTAATATTAACCAATAATATTCAATATTGTGCCTGTATAAACTTGCCTTATACCTTATTTTATCGATATGCTAACCACAAATAATGATAAGAGTAGTAAGTTTATGAAAACTCATGAAGCTTCGCCTTTAAGCGATTATGTTGAATACCCTGTTGATGAAATGCTGCAGCGTTCAGCTGATTTTTATGAAAATATTAAGCGCCGGCACAGCATTCGAAACTTCAGTAACCGCCCGGTTGCAAAAGCAATAATTGAAAACTGTATAAAGTCAGCAGGTACTGCACCAAGTGGCGCTAATCATCAACCATGGCATTTTGTCGCAATTCATAGTGACGAGGTAAAAAAACAAATACGTGAACAGGCAGAAATTCACGAAAGTAATTTTTACCAAGGTCGAGCAAGTGAAGAGTGGTTAGATGCATTAAAACCACTAGGTACTGATGCTAATAAGCCTTACTTAGAGCACGCTCCATGGCTTATTGCTGTTTTCAGTGAAAAAAAAGGCGGTATAACTATTGAAGAAAAAAATACTAACTATTATGTGCACGAGTCCGTTGGCATCGCGACTGGCTTTTTAATTAACGCTTTGCATACAAGTGGACTGGTTACGTTAACCCATACACCAAAGCCTATGTCGTTTTTAAGTAAAGTCTGTAATCGAGATGAGAATAGCCGCCCTTACATGTTAATAATTGCCGGTTACCCTGGTGAAGATGCAACGGTTCCACACCATGCATCGACAAAGAAAGCATTGGAAGATATCGCAACTTTTCTGTAAAAATACTAAATAAAGCGTTAAGTTTTTTTTAACTTAACGCCTTAAATTACAAAGTCTAATGCAATGTCGGTACAACCTTTGGCACAATACAACCCTGTTGTTTTTTTGTCTTCAGGTAAATTAACTCGAATAAATGTTCCACATTGCGAACATGCGATTTCACGCCCTGCTAACACTTTTTTAATTAACGCTTTTTGATCGTTAAATGACTTAGCACTCACACTTTTTAGTCGCTTAAATTGCTGCTCATCCATTAGATAGCCTTACTTACTTGAGTCTACACAGTACCAACCATCATACTTGCCAGAAAATGGAGTAGCACTCGTCATCAGAAGATCTTGATAAGCGGCAATGTTTTCATAACTTGCCGACATAAATGGATACGCAGTAATTTCCCACGGAAATTTATCATCACCTTGGTAAGGACAAAAAGACAATTTTTGGTTGTTTTCTAACAATAGTTGACCAAACTTTAACGCTTGTTCTTGGTTTGGAAAAATTATAGAAAACTCAAACTCTCGCTCAATAGTTAAATCGTCACCACTGGATAACATATCCCATAAAGCATTACCGACATTATCAAGGGGGAATAACTCTTCGTTACGTTGCATATTGTGTTCTCGTTTTAGTTTTACTAATGTTTACTTTTAATCGGTATTTTATCTTTCTCTGGCGTTAAAAACCAATTCCATTTCACTAAATTTAATCTAAATGGTTTTTTAGGTATAAATGTTGGCATAAGATGCTTTTAGTCATGCCCATTGCGCTCATAAACTTGTTAAACTAACCTGTCCCTATTTATTGAGTAGCTTAATTTTGAAAAAATTTGAATGTCATATCAATATTGATCGTACGATTAATATAATTGAAGCGCTACAAATTCAATGTGATTTATCGGTAAGTGAAATTAAAAAAGCGATTGATAAAGGCGCATTATGGCATAGCCGCGGTAAAAGTACTCAACGTTGTAGACGTATTAAAAAGAAGTTACATCTCGACGATAAGCTGCACTTTTATTTTGACGAAAGTGTGCTGTCACAAATACCGACACCTGCAACATTAATTGCTGATTTAAGTCACTACAGTGTGTGGTATAAGCCTTATGGTATGTTATCTCAAGGCTCTAAGTGGAGTGATCATTGCACCATAACCCGTTGGGCACAAAAAAATTTACTGCCAGAACGTGCTGTATTCGCTGTTCATCGCCTTGATCGCGCCGCTACGGGTTTAATATTAGTTGCTCACAGTAAACAAGCTGCCAAAGCATTAAGCCTAATGTTTGAACAACATCAGTTAGAGAAAACCTATCAGGTAATTGTTCATGGCGATCACCAGCAACATCCACAGCCAGAAACAGTTGAAGTGGAAATTGATGGTAAAACGGCTCGTAGTCACTTTCTATGCCTTGAATATCAAGAAAAGCAGGATGTATCTTTATTACAAGTAAATATAGAGACCGGACGTAAACATCAAATTCGTATTCACGCGGCGAGTATGGGTTTACCCGTGGTAGGTGATCGTTTGCATGGAAATGCAGCTGAGCGCATCAAACTCGATAATGAGCAATCGGCAATAGACTTACAACTATGTGCTGTAACGTTAGCATTTACCTGCCCAATAAGTCATGAAGAACAGATATTCTCCCTGCCTGAAACGTTACGCCCACAATTGTCGAACCTTTAAGGCTAAACAATAAAATAGCTAGTTATATAAACGTTTGTTATATGTAACAGAACTTTAGGCACTTTAATCATCAAGCTGAAATATGAGTTAACTTACTTGTAAAAAAAAACAGCGAGTAAATACTCGCTGTTTTTTATTTTAACATTAATGACTTACTTAACTTTTTTAATTAGCTTCATTAGCAACAATATGTAAAATCATCATCTGCCATTAGCATCAATTTCTTACCAACTAATTCATCTTTTGACAATTCAGTCAGCAGCGCTAAACCTTGCTCACGTTGTATTTTAGTCATTGCTTTATAAGGCATGCGAAATACTGGAACTACAGCGCCTGTCATCATAAGTGCGGTATTAATAGCAATAGGGTTTGGTTCACAAAAAAGCCATTCCATTAACGGTTGCAAGCGTTGTTGTAAAGCATCATTGGGTGAGTCCATTAACTGTCTCATTAAGCCCGGTACGATATTCGAGGTAACAGAAATAACACCATGAGAGCCATGTTGATGACGCCCAGCTGCACTTTCATCATCGTTGCCTGACCAACAAGCAATGCCTCGCTCTTCATAATAAGCTATGCGTTCATTACCAGTACACTCTTTAACGCCAATAAAATTTTTGTGCTTTGATATCGGTTCGATTAAATCTGGCGTTAAATCCTGCCCTGTACGGCCAGGTACGTTATAAATAAACGCAGGTCCTATATCGAGTAGTTTTTCAAAATGTGCGTTCACACCAGCAAAAGAGCTTCGACCATAATATGGATTAATTTGTAATGTAGCGTCCATTCCTGCTGCAAAGCCATATTGTGTCGCTTTAATAGCTTCTCGGGTGTTGTTACTACCGGTATTGCCAATGATAAGTAAGTCTTGACCGTGTTTATGTACACTGTGTGCAATAAGAATTAAATGCTCTTCCCAAGTCAGTAAATGCCCTTCACCAGTTGTTCCACCTACAATAATACCATCAACACCTGCTTTAATTTGCTCAGCGACTAATTGATCATAGGTATTAAAATCTATATCGCCTTTGACATTAAATGGCGTTTTAATTGCCGTCATTAAACTCGCTGCTTTAAATTGCTTCATCCGAACTCTCAAAAAATGATTAATGGAAACTGGTCTTTGGAAGGCGATTATTTCACTACTGCCTTAACTGAGCGCAATATTATCAATAACTCGACGAAGGATAAACACTTCATTGCTCAAGATGTGTTGATATTCGAAAATTTGGCTATTTAAGGTTAACACTTGATAAGCGTGATAGTTATCATCATGCTCTAAGTCCGCGGCATAGTGCACTTCATTAATGAACTCACTTTTACTAATAGTGAAGTGGATATTACCTACTAAGCCCCAATCACCTGACTCTACCGATTGCTCTGAAACGTTGCCATGATCGTCGTGTTGAATAAATGTAAACTCATAGCGCCCATCAGATGAAATTTCGGCAAACTCGGTAAATAATTGCCCTTCATCATCTCGATCACTGCGATACCACTTACCAAACAAAAGTGCTCGATTGTACGACTGTATCTTGTTCATTTTAAAACGTCTTATTAATTTATAGGGGAAACTATAGGATTGGTGGTGATTCAACTATACCGTATTTATGCTTCATTTCGGCTATTTGTTGGCTGTTTGTATTTAAAAACTGATTAAATTCTTGAATAATTTCAGGATGTAAAATAGAAGAAAAATGAAAAGCATAACGCTCATGCTTAATGTGTTTATTTAAAACAATTGTATCTTCCTCCTTGCCCATCAGTTTAAGCGTATAATCTATCACATTTTTTTCAATATTTATTGCATCAACATTTCCGTATAGCAGGTGTTTAACTAGACTAAATGTAGAGTGAGATTCTACTAATTCGATAGAGTTATTTTGCACTCTATCGATCCAAAGTGTTGGATAGAAACCAAACATAGTTCCTAAACGTTTTATAGCATGTCGGGGTAAGTTTTTATTTTTTTTCAGTACAAAGCTACCCGCGATTAAATACAGTACGGGCTGACTATAGGTAACATTAAGTTTTTGACCCTCAACTGTTCGCCAACGCTCATTATCCGGAAATTTAAAGTCTATATTTTCTTCAACATACCATTTATCGAACCGTTTCACTGGCAGCGAAACAAATTGAAATTTATAGCCTCTATGGTCAAAAAAAGCGCTGAGCAATTCCTTGGTAAAACTCTTTTGGTCAAGTTTCTCAGCGGAAAAGTCATAAAACGGGTAATAGCTGACGTCTTCAACACCAATAATATATTCTTTTACCAGTAACTTACTTTTTGCCTGAGCTGAATCAATAAAAAAACACATTAATATCGCACTTAATGCAAAAGCATTTAATGCCCGAATATTGATAGTTCTTGTTACTTGATTGCCCATTTTATTTACTTGCATTGAACATGTTCGGATTATAGTTTATCTCATAATCTTAGTGCAAATATTTGATAGTGTAAAAGCTGGGAGTTGTTAACGAAAAATTTCTGCACATTCGAACTGCTTTTTCGTTAACATAAAGTATCGTTTAAATTGAATTTTGGACCAGCATGACTACGCAAGTGAACTTATTGTTAACGGGCGACGAATTAATGAATGGTGATGTCATTGATACCAACTCGGTAATGTTTGCAGAGCACTTAAGTGATATCGGCCTAACCATTAGAAAAAAAGTGACCATTGCTGATGATTTATCACTTTTACAGGCAGAAATTGTGCAATTAAGTCAATCAGCAGATGTGCTTATCATAAATGGTGGCCTTGGACCAACAGTAGATGATCTGACTTCACAAGCTTTAGCATTAGCCTGCGGTGTAGAACTTGAGCTTAACCCACACGCGCATTTGCATTTAAAAAATTGGGCTGAGCGAAGAAAAACCCAACTGAACAAACCAAACTTAAAACAAGCATATCTACCTATTGGTTGCGATATTATTGCTAATGAAACGGGCAGTGCTGTGGGGTTTAGCTACCAATTAAATCATTGTCTTATTTTATGTACGCCTGGAGTACCAAGCGAATTAACCCATATGCTAAAAGATGAGATAATTCCTAAGTTAAAAGCGTTATTTCCGATTATAAATCAGCACAAGATGACCCGAATGCAAACGTTTGGGTTAGGCGAGTCTACTTTACAAGCACTCATTAATGACAAAATCCCTACATGGCCAACTGAGATAACAATTGGCTTTAGAGCTGCAATGCCAATGTTAGAAGTAAAGTTAAGTGTAAGTTGCGCCAAAGGGCATAGCATATTACCTCATTGGCAAAATAAATTAAGCTTACTATTGGGTGACCATGTTTTAGCTATAGGTAAAAGCAACAAAATAACAATCGCAGAGTATATCTTGCCACTGTTAACAGAATCTCAGCAAAAGATTACTGTCGCTGAGTCTTGTACTGGTGGATTAATTGCAAGCCAGATCACTGCAATACCAGGCTCATCTGTCGTTTTTGAAGCCGGATTTGTTACTTATTCCAACAACATGAAACAAAAGTTACTCGACGTACCGGCCCAAACATTAATTAACCATGGCGCGGTGAGTAAAGAAACTGTATTAGCGATGGCTAAAGGCGCATTAGCAAAGTCTAGCGCTGATTTCGTTATTGCAGTTTCTGGCATAGCAGGACCAGATGGTGGCACAAAAGATAAACCTGTAGGCTCAGTTTGGATAGCTTGGGGAAACAAACAATCTTTGCAGGCTAAATATTATTGTATTCCAGTGGCTAGACAATATTTTCAGCAAATTGTTACCGCTAGAAGTTTAGATTTAGTCCGAAGAATGTTAATTAACAGTGAAGAAAGTCCATATTATAACCGTATAAATTAATTTAACGTCCCAAATGGGTAAAGATATGGGTTTTATATTGCTTAGTAATTCAATTATTTATATATTTGAGAATAGATAAATATTGGTAGTCCAAATTGATTTAAAAGCAATAAACTTCAACAGTAAATTTGATAAAAGTTAACGTGTGCTCAAGTCGTTTAAAAAGTGCGTAGTAACCGATTTAACAAAAAGGAGAATACTTTGAACGAAAAAAACTTTATAACCAGTGGCAGGAACACCTTAATTCACAAAAATAGAAAGTTTGACTTACTTGTTGTTAATGGCTGTCTCTTATACACATCTCCGAGCCCACGAGACCGTACTAGATCTC
>OMOM01000736.1_pt1 | contig 12951 bp, 10 predicted proteins | sample 1646501 | NCBI WGS metagenome assembly OMOM01 (sample SAMN05416802, study PRJEB24817) | seawater metagenome | isolation source: Sea water | place: Canada:Atlantic | collected 2013-07
GATCTAGTACGGTCTCGTGGGCTCGAGATGTGTATAAGAGACAGGCTATACACCAGCGTTGTATTACTGAATTAGCGTTAATTTAACAATGATTTTATAGTTGGTTTTAAAATTATCGCCATTAAAAAGTGAGCGCCTAAAGCGTGCTCACTTTTTTTATATTTAACCCATTAGTTATTACCGTTATCTTTGATAAATTTGATCACCACTTGCGCTAACTGTTCGCCTTGATCTTCTTGTAAAAAATGCCCCGCGTTGACTATGGTGGTATGGGCTTGACCTTTTGTACCCGGAATTAACTTTTGCATTATTTTATCACCACCAGCCGTGATCGGATCTGAATCACTAAATGCGGTTAAAAATGGTTTATGCCATTGTCTCAATATCTCCCATGCTGCCAAATTACTTTTTGTTGCAGGATCATCAATACTTGTTGGCACTAATAAAGGAAACTGTCGGGCCCCTGCTTTATATTTTTCTTCTGGATATGGAGCATCATAGGCGGCAATAATTTCAGCCGATAATACTGAAGTTGTTCCGCTATTTATAATGTTACCCGCTGGAAATTCTGGAACTTCTTGAGAAAATTTTTGCCATTGACTGAATGCTTCTCCAGGTGAATGCTCTCCTGTGGGTAGCATAGTGTTCGCAGCGACAACGCCACTAAATCGCTCACTTTGTTCAGCAACTAAACGTAACCCTATCAATCCGCCCCAATCTTGACAAAACAAGGTGATGTTGGACAATTGTAATTGATTAAGTAATGCGTGCATCCAATCCACGTGGCGTTTATAAGTATAGTCAGAACATTGGGTCGGTTTATCTGAACGACCAAAGCCGATCAAGTCGGGTGCAATAACCCGAAATCCTGCACTCACTAAAACTGGAATCATTTTACGGTATAGGTAACTCCATGAAGGTTCACCATGCATTAAGAGAATTAATGCACCACCTTTAGGCCCTTCATCAATAAAGTGGACTCTTAGCTGCCCACCTTCGGTGTCATCCACCATCAAATAGTTGGGTAAAAAGTTATAAGCTTCAAGTTTGTCAAAACAGCTATCGTCAGTGCGCAGATAATTCATGTAACCCCTCATAGACCTTATTACGATTAATACGTTAAGTTTTTGTTGTAATTTTTTTCAAGTAATCACCGGCAGTTTAGCTAATTTCTTTAATGGCGCGACCTATACCATCAACGGTTAAAGGAAACATTTTATCGCTAATAATATCTTTGATGATTGAGATAGAGTGATAATAATCCCATTGATTTTCAGGTTGAGGATTTAACCAAGCAACTTTAGTGAAATGAGCTAAAATTTTGCGCATATATTCAAGTCCAGGCTTTTCATTCCAATGCTCAACACTGCCACCAGGTGCAACTATTTCATAAGGACCCATTGTTGCGTCACCGACAAATATAACTTTGTAATCACTACCAAAGGTTCTAATTATTTCTTCTAAATCAACGGTATCATGTCTTCGACGACTATTGTCTTTCCATAAACGTTCGTAAACACAGTTATGAAAATAGAAAAATTCGAGATGTTTAAATTCGGTATGCGCGGCAGAGAATAATTCTTCACAGGTATGAATATATTCATCCATAGAGCCACCAATATCAAAAAACATTAACACTTTTACCGAATTATGGCGCTCTGGTTCCATATGCACATCGAGCAAACCACCATTTTTCGCTGTTGACCGAATAGTGGTGTTAATATCAAGCTTTTCACTGGCGCCTGTACGAGCAAATTTTCTTAGCTTTTTAAGGGCTAACTTTATATTACGTGTCCCTAGCTCTCTGTCTTGGTCAAAGTTTTTAAATTCACGTTTATCCCAAACTTTTACGGCACGGTTATTTCGATTACCGTCTTGTCCAACACGAATACCTTCAGGGTTATAGCCATAAGCTCCAAATGGTGATTTACCGCCAGTGCCTACCCATTTGCTGCCACCCTCATGCCTCTTTTCTTGTTCAGCAAGGCGCTCTTTAAGAGTTTTCATTAACTCATCAAGACCACCAAGTGCCTTTAACTCATCTTTTTCAGCTTGACTAAGTTGGTTTTCAAACTTTTTACGTAACCAATCTTCTGGAACAACATGGTCGAAAATATCGATTTTTTGAACACCGTCAAAGTATTCTGCAAATGCGCCATCGAATTTGTCGTAATGTATTTCATCTTTAACCATCACTATTTTAGCTAAATGATAAAACCCTTCTACATCAGCAAAAACAACGCCCTTTTTTAAAACAGCGATAAGATCGAGCAGTTCACGCAGGCTTACTGGTACTTTGTGTTTTCTCAGCGTCAGAAATAAATCTATAAACACCGTTATTACCTATTTCTTCGGCTAATAAAGGCAAGTTTTTCAAGTAACGAAACATCTTGCTCATTTTTAAGTAAGGCACCAAACAAAGGAATAACATCAGACTTTTTATTTATTAAAACGTCTTGTGCAACATCGTCGGCAACTAACAGCTTTAACCAATCAATTAATTCTGACGTTGAAGGCTTTTTCTTAATCCCCTGTAGATCTCTCAGATCAAAAAACACTTCTAAAGTGTGCTTTAACAAATCTTGTTTTACATGAGGATGATGCACAGCAATGATTTGTTCCATTTCAACTTTGGTTGGAAACTTAATGTAATGAAAGAAACAACGACGTAAAAAAGCATCGGGCAGTTCTTTTTCATTATTTGAGGTAATAATAATAATGGGACGTTGTTTTGCTTTAATTACTTGTTGAGTTTCATAAACAAAGAACTCCATTTTATCAAGCTCTTGCAATAAGTCGTTTGGAAACTCTATATCTGCTTTGTCAATTTCATCAATTAACAGTATTGGGCGCTGCTCTTCTTCAAATGCTTGCCAAAGCTTACCTTTAACAATGTAATTTGAAATGTCATTTACTTTTTCATCACCTAGTTGACTATCTCTTAATCGCGACACTGCGTCATACTCGTAAAGCCCTTGCTGTGCTTTGGTAGTAGATTTAATGTGCCATTGGTATAGTTTACAGTTTAATGACTTTGCTAACTCTTCTGCGAGTTGAGTTTTACCCGTTCCAGGCTCACCTTTGATCAACAAGGGTTTTTCTAGGGTAATGGCCGCATTTACTGCTAAACGTAATTCGTCAGATGCGATATAATTTTCTGTACTTTTAAACATGTGCTTACCTATAAATATGATGTCGTTTAATGTTTAGACATCTGTAAAATATTTGAATGATATTAAAGCTATATATCACTATATAATGAGTTACGCCTAGCTTTAGGTTGCCACTTTAATAGCGACAGGCGTACCATTGAATGCTGCATTACCTGTGAGTAAATCAACTCGATTAACATCGGTTAAGTCATTAATACTAACACCGGGTTGAGTCGCTGCTATCGACATATTGGTACCTTTTTGATTATGTCCCCAGCCTTGAGGCATAGTAACAACACCGCGTTGCACATCATCAGTAATAACCGCGTTAATCAATACTTCACCTGATATTGAACTCACGTTTACTAACTGGCCGTTTGAAACGCCTAACTGCTGAGCATCATCAGGATGAATTTCTAAAGTGCATGGATTCTTACCTTTAACTAAACGAGCAGAGTTTTGCGTCCACGTATTGTGACTTTTAACTAATCGACGGCCAATTAAGTCAAAGGGATAGTTTTTATTTCGCGCAGGTTGTGACATAACGGCATTAAGCCTAACTAAATCATCTACATAAAGTTGCGGTAATAGGTTTATTTTACCATCAGATGTTTTAATACGTTCTGCCGCACATGGCATTAAAGGACCAATATCGATACCGTGAGGGTTATCAATAAGTTTTTGTAAACTAAAGCCTTGCTCACCATAAGGACCTTTTTTTAACTCAACATCTAAGATTATTTCAGGTGTCAAACTTTTTACATGTGCTGGTACTTCTTCGTCAGACATTCTGATGGTTAATTCTTTTAATATTTCATAATCGTTACGCTGGTACTCTTCTCTTTCAAACAATGGCGCTGAATATTTTACGGTATTACGTACAGAAAATGAATTAAAGAAAATGTCATAGTGAGCGTTTTCAACCCCCGTAGTTGCCGGTAAAATAATATTGGCATATTTGGTGGTTTCGTTTAAATAAATATCAACACACACCATATAATCTAGTTCTTGAAATGCTTCGGCTAACTTATGACCACTAGGGCTTGAAAGTACGGGATTACCAGCCACAGTGATCAAACTTTTAATTTGACCTTCACCCGCTGTTTGGATTTCTTCTGCAAGTGCGGCGACAGGAAATTCACCATTAAAAAATGGCAGTTTTCTCACTCGTGAATGGTATTGTCCAAAGGAGCTTTTAAAACCTTTTTTATAATTTCTTAATAGATCGAAAGCCGGTTGAGGAAACATCGCCCCGCCTGCTCGATCAAAATTACCCGTAATTATATTTAGCACATTCGTTAACCACTGACATAAACCGCCGAAGGTTTGTGTTGAAGCTCCCATACGGCTATAACAAACGGCTGAGTTTGCCGACATAAATTCGTCTGCTAAGGTATAAATGTCTTGCGCGGAAATACCTACGAATTCAGCAACGGCATCTGCTGAATATGCTTCTGAAATGGTCTTAAAAACCTCTATATCGTCTATTATCTCTTCTAAGTGGCGTAATTTAACGGCATTTTTCGCGAAAACACGATTGATCAGTGCTAGAAGTAATAAAGCATCTTTTTCTGGACGAATAAACAAATGTTGATCAGCAACTTTTGCGGTATGAGTTCGACGAGGATCTACCACGACCACCTTACCTGAACGCTTTTGGATGGCCTTTAAGCGTCCGATTACATTAGGGGCTGTCATCATACTTCCGTTTGAAACAACAGGGTTACCACCAATAATTAGCATAAAATCAGTACGGTCAATATCTGGAACAGGAATGAGCATACCTGCGCCAAACATAAAATTTGAAGCCACATGATGTGGCATTTGGTCAGCTGAAGCCGAACTAAAACGATTAATAGTACCAAGTGACTTCATAAAAGGCTTTAAAAACAATGTATTACCGAGATTATGAGCGTTAGGGTTTCCTAAATATAAGGCTAATGAGTTTTTGCCATGTTTTGCTTGAATGGTTTTAAATTTTTCTGCTATTTCTGTGTAAGCTTCTTCCCAAGAAATATCTTCCCAACCGGTTTTAGTTCGTCTAATCGGTGTTTTTAAACGGTCTTTATCTTCGTAAAAATCTTGCAAGGCTGTAGCTTTGGGGCAATTATAACCTTTACTGAATGGGTCATCTTTATCGCCTTTGATAGAAATTATATTTTTATCTTGATACTTAATTTCCAAACCGCACATGGCTTCACAGATATTACAATTGCGGTAATGGGTTTTAATTTCGCTCATAAATATCACCTAAGTTAACAATAACTACATTTTTGAGTACATTGAGAATTAATAACCCAAGCATGTAATATTGATAGTTTACTTGTTATCACGTTAAAGAAGTTTGTTGGAAGTATTTCTGAAGTTAATGCTGTGGCTTAATTTTAGTCATAACGGCTACAGCATTAACTTTTAAACAGATTAAAGCTTAACGATTAGCTTACCTTTGTTCTTACCTGTAAAGAACAAGTTCAAACCTGTTATTGCTGATTCAAGGCCTTGTAAAACGTGTGCACGATGCTTGATTTTACCTTGCATAACATAAGGGGTAAGTTTTTCTAATAACGCCGGAATTTCACCAAAGTGATCAGGCATAGTAAAACCTTGTATAGTCAGACGTTTTTTGATGATATTAATCCAACTTGGAGCCAAATCAGGTATTTCTTTCGAGTAGTCTGCGATCATGCCACAAACAGCAATGCGACCATGCGCATTCATTCTTTGGTATACATGATGTTGAATGGGTCCGCCGGTGTTTTCAAAGTAAACGTCAATACCGCGAGGGGTTAATTCGGCTAATTGTTCGGCTAAATTATCAGTTTTGTAATTTACCGCACCATCAAAACCTAACTCGTTAATTATCCAATCAGCTTTTTCATCACTACCTACAATACCAATAACCGTAAGACCATCAGCTTTCGCCAATTGGCCTACAATTGAGCCAACAGAGCCTGCGGCACCTGAAACCACCAAGGTTTCACCACTTTTAGGTTTACCTATGCTGTATAAACCTTGAGTAGCCGTTAAACCCGGTAATGCGAACACTGAAAGAATGGCTTCATCTGGTAGTGGCGCGGCAACTTTATTTAGACCTGCACCATCAGATAAATAGTACTGTGTCCATCCCATTAAACCCATCACTCTATCGCCAACTTGAAAGCCTTCATGATTACTTTCTACCACTTCGCCGATACCAGAACTGCGCATAACATCGCCAAGAGCAACAGGCGGAATATAGCTCTCGGTATCCGGACTCATCCAACCAAACATGGCGGGATCTAGCGACATATGGTTTTGTTTAACTAAAAATTGACCTTTGCCGATACTGGGTAATTCTTTTTCTACTACTTCAAATAGCTCTGGGCCAATTGGGCCGCCTGTTGGACGGGCTATTAAATTAATTGCAGTATAAGTAGTCATTATTATTCTCATTATAGTTTTAAAGCGATATTAATGGGCTTGTTAACCAAGCCCATTAAATTAGTAAGTAAATGGTTAAATACTTATTGTCGTAATTCTTTTCTTAATACTTTACCGACATTAGTTTTGGGTAGTTCATTCATAAATTCAACAAACTTAGGACGCTTATAGTTGGTAAGCATGGTGTGACAATGATCGAATATATCTTGTTCAGTTAAGTTAGGATCTTTTTTAACAATAAACGCTTTAACTGCTTCACCGGTTGTATCATTTTTAACACCAATAGCGGCGGCTTCTAATACACCTGCATGCATCACAAGCACTTCTTCTATTTCATTAGGAAAAACGTTAAAGCCCGATACTATGATCATGTCTTTTTTACGATCGACAATCGTAAAGAAACCATTTTCATCCATGGTGGCAATATCACCAGTTGCTAACCATCCGTCTTTTAATACTTCATCAGTTGCTTCTTGACGATTGTAATAACCTTTCATAACTTGTGGACCTTTAACCCACATTTCACCAGGTTGTCCTAAAGCAACTTCCTCACCGTCGTCACCAATTAAACGAATATCGGTTGAAGAGGCAGGAATACCAATAGTGCCATTGTAACTTTCTTGATTATAAGGGCTCATAGTAACTAATGGAGCACACTCAGTTAAGCCATAACCTTCTAACAATCGTGTTCCAGTCACTTTTTCCCATAACTCAGCAACAGGACGTTGTACTGACATACCGCCAGCAAAACCAAGTTTTAATGGACTAAAGTCAAGTTTGTCAAAGCCAGGAGTATTTAATAAACCATTAAATAATGTATTAACACCGGTAATGGCCGTAAAAGGATATTTAGATAATTCTTTAACAAAACCAGGCATATCTCGTGGATTAGTAATTAACAAATTAGTACCACCAAATGGAATAAAACACAGGCAGTTCGATGTTAATGCAAAGATATGATAAAGCGGTAAAGCAGTAACCATCATTTCTTTACCCACTTCATAAATATTTTTAGTGGCAGCGTTAGATTGCTCAAGGTTGGCAACCATATTACGATGGGTCAACATTGCGCCTTTAGAGGGGCCAGTAGTACCACCGGTATATTGTAAAAAGGCGAGATCAGTGCCTACAACTTCAACAGGATTAAAATTAAGCGCGGCACCCTTTGCAAGAGCGTCATTGAAAGTTATTGAACGTTTAAAGTGATATGCAGGTACTTGTTTTTTAACGTACTTTAAAGCGAAATTAACTAAGGTGCCCTTGATTTTACTGAGACGATCGCCAACCCCAGTGGTGATAATATGCTCTACGTCAGTTTTTTCAATAACATTTTCAAGTACGTGTGCAAAGTTTTCAAGAATAAGAATGCCTTTGGTACCTGAATTTTTTAATTGATGCTGTAATTCACGCGCAGTATATAGAGGATTAACATTAACGACCGTTAACCCTGCGATAAGCGCACCAAATAAAGCAACTGGATACTGTAAAAGATTGGGGATCATGATGGCAAATTTATCACCTTTTACCAATCCTAGATCTTGTTGTAAATAAGCAGCAAAATCATTCGCTTGTTGCCCTAGCTCTTGATAAGTAATGCTTGAACCCATGTTGATAAAGGCAGTGTTATCTTTATAAAGCTTGGTATATTTTAAAAATAATTCTGCCAAAGATTTATATTTGTCTGGGTTAATTTCGAACTCAACACCAGGCGGGTAACTTTTTTCTAGCCAAATTTTTTCCATTTGTTAATCTCCCCAATCAATTATTTAAAGCATAGCTTTTCATGTTTTATTTCTTATTCTATAGCTAAATAGGTTTTCTATAATACTTCAAATAAACCCGCAGCACCTTGACCACCACCAATGCACATACTGATCACAACATATTTAACACCACGGCGTTTACCTTCAATAAGTGCATGCATTACCATTCTTGTGCCGCTCATACCATATGGATGACCAATTGAAATAGCACCACCATTTACGTTTAATCTATCTTCTGGAATACCTAACTTATCTGCACAATAGATCACTTGCACAGCAAATGCTTCGTTAATTTCCCATAAACCAATATCATCTATCGTTAAATTATTACGCGCTAGCAATTTGGGTATAGCATAAATTGGGCCTATGCCCATTTCATCCGGTTCACACCCTGCCACCGCCATGCCTCGATAGACACCTAAAGGCTTAAGACCACGTTGCTCAGCTAACTCACGTTCCATTAGCACAACAGCCGCTGCACCGTCGGATAACTGTGAAGCATTACCCCCTGTAATAGTACCGTTTTCTTTAACTGCTTTTAATGATGATAAACCTTCAATATTGGTGGTTGGACGGTTACCTTCATCTTTGGTTAAGGTGACTTCTTGTTTACTAATATCACCTGTTGCTTTATCCATAACCAATTGCGTGGCTGTAACAGGCACAATTTCATCATCAAACTTATTAGCGGCTTGCGCACTTGCTGTACGTTGCTGAGATTTAAGTGCGTAAGCGTCTTGTACTGCTCTTGAAATATCATAACGTTTAGCAACGACTTCAGCAGTATCTAGCATAGGCATATATATTGCTGGTCGGTAAGCTTTTACACTAGGGTCGACCAATCGATGCATATTCATTTTATCATTTTGCACTAAACTGATTGAGTCACACCCACCCGCAACCATAACCTTAGCGCCATCACATACAATATGATTAGCCGCAACAGCAATTGACATTAAACCTGAAGAACATTGACGATCTATTGTCATTCCTGCAACTGACACCGGTAATTCTGCAGCCATGGCAACTTGACGGCCAAAATTCATGCCTTGATTACCTTGGGTTAAAGCGGCGCCAAAAATACAATCTTCAATTTCACTGACATCAACTCCCGCACGATTTACTGCTGCTTTTACGGCAACAGCTGCCAATGTTGGAGCTGATAAATCATTAAATGCACCTCGATATGCTTTACCAATCGGTGTGCGTGCAACGGATACTATTACGGCTTCTCTCATGATGTATTTCCTTTTAACTAACTTAATATATTATAATTAACAAAGACATATAAAAACAATTTTGTAACGCGTAACTATTTATTGTGTGATTTCATGAAAGCCATTGCTTTCAAAACAAACTTTTCACCCTGTTTAGCACCAGATTCTAAAGGTACCTGTGTGCTGCTATCTGATATTACTGGCCATTGCTCTCGCACAGTTTCAGGTGATTGTTTGTCGAGCGAAAGAAAACAGCCATCGGTTTCAACAACACTAGCACTTGAGTAACCGCCAGCGCCAGCACATAAAATAAATCGATTAGGTGCTTCATCATCACAAAGTGTTAAAAGGCCTGCGGTAACCGCTTCGGGTGCAAATGCTTGTACAATTTCTGGTGGCATTAAATCTTCTGTCATACGTGTACCTGCTGTTGGTGCAAGTGCGTTGACTCTAATATTATTTTTTGCCCCTTCAAGGACTAAGGTATTCATCAAACCTAATACAGCCATTTTAGCGGCACCGTAATTTGACTGACCAAAGTTACCGTACATGCCACTTGATGACGTTGTCATAACAATACGGCCATAATTTTGTGCACGCATGATTTCCCAAACAGCTTTTGTACAATTAACGGTGCCCATAACATGAACATCCATAACCAATTTAAAATCATCTAATGTCATTTTAGAAAACGATTTATCACGAAGAATACCGGCATTGTTGATAAGAATATCTACACGGCCCCACTTTTCCATCGCTTGATTCACCATGTCTTGCACTTCATCAAAGTTTGCTACGTTAGCGCCATGACTTATCGCTTCACCGCCATTTTCTTCAATTAAACGAACAACTTCTTGAGAGGCTGCTGACGATGCGCCACTACCATCGCGCGCTCCACCTAGATCATTAACCACAACCTTGGCACCACGGGCGGCCAGCGCTAATGCATGTGAACGACCTAACCCATTACCTGCACCAGTCACTATGGCGACTTTACCTTCAAAGCTAATTGACATAATACTTCCTGATATTTTATTTAATTAAAATGATATAGATGATTTATCGTTTTACTTCACCATTTGAACAGTGATCCACTCAGCGATTAACGCCGGTGTGTCACAGCCTTCAATTTCAATGGTTACTTGTGTACACAAACGAAATTGCCCCGGTTTTTTCTCTTCAATATGTAAAGTTTTAGCATGTGCTCTTACCCGACTATTTACTTTTACGGGTTGAAGAAACCTGACTTTATCGAAGCCTGCGTTTAAGCCCATATAACAACCGTCGATAATAACACTGAAACTGTCTGCAAAATGTGAAAGCATAGATAAGGATAAAAAGCCGTGCGCTATGGTTGAACCAAATGGGGTATCTTTTGCTTTTTCTTCATCAACATGAATAAATTGATGATCGATCGTACAATCAGCAAACTGATTAATTTGTGTTTGCGTTATGTTATGCCAAGGTGTTGGCTTAGCTTCAAAATCAATGTAATTGGCTATTTCATCTTTATTTATTATTGTTTTTGTCATAGTTAAACTCCATCTAACTGCTTGTTATGTAATGTTTTATGTAAATTATCTCTACAACTTAACGCTATACGTTGTGCGAATAAATACTCTGCTGCTATGCCGCACAACATAGCCGTTAAAACCAATCTGCTTTCATGTCATAGGTTGTACTATCGGTGTGACATAAAATAGTTGACCATAATGTAATTTCTGGCAGCTCAAAACGGTAAAAATACTGCAACGCTTGAAGTTTACCGTTATAAAAATTTTCATCGGTTTTATGTGGTTTATTTTTAAGCGCTTGACTAGCAACAATGCCCTGTTTTAACCATAACCAAGCGACAATAACGTGACCAAACAATTCAAGGTACTTAACTGAATTAGCTAAGGCCATATCAATATTTTTGCTCGACATAGCGCCCAAGACAGATTGTGTCGTTTGCTTTAATGTTTCAACAGCTTGGCTAAGCTGAAGCGAAAATTCATCGAGGTTTGTATGCTGTTTAGCTTCCTCAATAGTTTTCATAATTTCAGCTAATGTTGCAGAATATCCTGCCATGTCATGCATCGGTACTTTTCGGGTTAATAAATCTAACGACTGTATGCCTGTAGTACCTTCATGAATAGCATTTAAGCGATTGTCGCGATAAAACAACTCAACAGGATGTTCGTTAATATAACCATGACCGCCAAGTACCTGAATAGCTAAGTCATTTGCTTTTGTGCCATATTCAGATGGCCACGTTTTAATGATGGGGGTCAGAAAGTCTAATAACACATGGGCATGTTCGCGCGCTTCTTTGGTTGGCGCAGTTTTTTCGTCATCACTCAGTTGTGAGCCATAAAGCACTAATGAAAGTGCGCCTTCAGCGTAAGCTTTTTGAGCCAATAACATGCGGCGAACATCGGCGTGTTCAATAATATTAACCATGGCAGAAAGCGGATCTTTACAAGAAGGCAAACGCCCTTGTGGACGATTTTTTGCGTACTCAACCGCATATTGATAGCCTGCAACCGCTAATGTAGCGCCACTGGTACCCACCATAATACGTGCCTCATTCATCATATGAAACATGTACTTAAGTCCTTGGTTCTCTTCACCTACCAGATAACCAATAGCGCCATTTTTTTCACCAAAGCTTAACGCGGTTGACGTTTGAGCACGCCCACCCATTTTGTGAAATAAGCCAGCAAGTGCAACTTCATTTTCTTCACCAATCGTACCATCGTCGTTCACTAGGTATTTAGGCACTACAAACAAAGAAATACCTTTAACGCCTTTGGGTGCACCTTGAACACGTGCGAGTACCAAATGAACGATATTCTCACTTAAGTTATGATCACCCCCTGAGATATAAATTTTATTGCCACTAATGCGATAAGTACCATCTTCAGACATAACGGCTTTTGTAATTAAATCACCAAGGCCCGAGCCACTGCCTGGCTCTGTCATTGCCATAGTGCCCATGAACCGTCCTGAGCGCATGGGTTTAACCCACTTATCAATAAGTTCAGGACTACCGTGGGCTTGAAGAAGATTGGCATTCGCGTTAGTTAACATGTTATAGCCTAAGCCAACCCCACCCGCAGCAGTTAGAAAGGTACTTGCCGCACTGGCAATAATGGGAGGTAATTGCATACCGTTTGATTCATAATCTGCGGTTGCTGAAGAAATACCAGAGGCGATCACTGCTTCAATAGCCGGTTTTAGTTCAGGAATAAGGCTGACATTTTTGCCGTCAAAAGTAGGTTGATGCGTATCAAGCTTCTGCCTTATCGGTAGAAAATGTTTTTCTGCTATCGCTTTTGCGGTATGCATAACTTCATTAAATGTTTGGCGCTGTCTCTTATACACATCTCCGAGCCCACGAGACCGTACTAGATCTCG
>OMOM01000741.1_pt1 | contig 12911 bp, 14 predicted proteins | sample 1646501 | NCBI WGS metagenome assembly OMOM01 (sample SAMN05416802, study PRJEB24817) | seawater metagenome | isolation source: Sea water | place: Canada:Atlantic | collected 2013-07
TCTACACCTCTCTATTCGTCGGCAGCGTCAGATGTGTATAAGAGACAGGTAATAACACCTTGGGTATCAATACCAATGAGAATATTGATGGTTTGGCCTGAAAAACCAATGAAATTTGTAAAGTCGTCTGATTCAAATACATAACCGAGTAAATCACCTAATTGATAAACGGGCGTTACGGCAATTTTTTTATCAACAGGACCTAAACGTGTTGCACTGGGGAATATTTCGGCAATATTAGCAGAAATTGACGTTGTATTTTGAGCCTCAACAGGAGCGAAGGCAAAAGAATAAAAAGAGGGTGATAGCATAAAGACAAGAATGTAAATCATCCTTGTCTTTAGGAAGTTGAGTATATGTAAATGCATGCTAACGCCCTCATAAATCGTTACAAACTGATTAGTATTCGCTGAATAAAAAGGTGTCAACCTCGTTAAAGAAAGACACCCTTGTATACATTGAGGGTTAGGTTAAAAGAAACCTAAAGGACTCGTGCTATAGCTAACTAGTAAGTTTTTAGTTTGCTGGTAATGGTCGAGCATCATCTTGTGGTTTTCACGACCGATACCTGATTTTTTATAGCCACCAAATGCTGCGTGAGCTGGGTATAAGTGGTAACAGTTAGTCCATACGCGACCCGCTTGAATACCTCTACCCATTCGATGTGCAAGGTTAGCATCACGTGTCCATAAACCCGCACCTAAACCATAAACTGAGTCGTTAGCTATTGCTAGCGCTTCCGCTTCATCTTTAAAAGTAGTTACTGCGACAACCGGTCCAAAGATTTCTTCTTGGAAGATGCGCATTTTGTTATTACCTTTTAGAATGGTCGGTTGAATGTAAAAACCTGTTTCTAAAGAGTCACCTAAGCTTTCTTTATGACCGCCGGTTAATAGCTCTGCACCTTCATCTTTACCGATAGTTAAATAACTCATGATTTTCTCAAATTGTTCTTGAGAGGCTTGAGCACCGACCATAGTTTCAGTATCTAATGGGTTACCACGAATAATTTTGTTCGCTTTAGCAATAACTTTTTCCATAAATTCGTCGAAAATATCTTCTTGAATTAAGGCACGAGACGGACAAGTACAAACCTCACCTTGGTTGAAAAAGCCTAAAACAAACCCTTCAGCACATTTATCTAAATAGTCGTCTTCAAATTGTGTAATGTCTTTAAAGAAGATGTTTGGAGATTTACCACCAAGCTCAACCGTTGAAGGAATTAGGTTTTCAGCTGCACACTTAAGAATGTGTCCACCAATAGCCGTAGAACCTGTAAAGGCAATTTTACCAATACGTGTGCTTGTTGCTAGTGCTTCACCCGCTTCTTTACCATAACCGTTAACTATGTTTAATACGCCAGGAGGAAGTAAATCGCCAATAATTTCCATTAGTACCAAAATACTTACAGGCGTTTGCTCAGCTGGTTTTAATATTACACAGTTACCCGCAGCAAGTGCTGGAGCAAGTTTCCATGCCGCCATTAATATTGGGAAATTCCAAGGGATTATTTGACCGACAACACCAATTGGCTCATGAAAGTGATACGCAACTGTGTCGTTATCTATTTGAGAAAGTGAACCTTCTTGTGAGCGAATACAACCGGCAAAGTAGCGAAAGTGATCAGCACATAATGGAATGTCAGCTGCAAGCGTTTCGCGAACTGGCTTACCGTTGTCCCATGTTTCAGCTACCGCAATTTTTTCAAGGTTTTCTTCAATACGGTCAGCAATTTTCAGTAAGACTCTAGAGCGGTCTTGAACTGATGTTTTGCCCCATGCTTCTTTAGCTCCATGAGCTGCATCAAGCGCTAATTCAATGTCTTCGCTGCTTGAACGAGGAATTTCACAAATGACTTCACCAGTAACGGGTGTGGTGTTGGTAAAATAATTTCCCTTAACAGGAGCTACCCATTGACCATTGATGTAGTTTTCATATTTAGGTTTAAAAGAAACGACAGAACCTTCACTGCCTGGGTATGCATAGATCATATATCACCTCGTGTCGAGACCAGCCAGAGTAATACTCTTTCCATGGCCCTGTTTATGTTTGCTCTAGTAATTACTAAAGCGTTTTTTTCGTGTATCTATAATAGTGCGGTGCAAGCAATTGAAACTATTACCCATAGGCTTTAAAAACATCATACTTTGGGATGAGTTGCTCGATTTTCATAGGGCTGTAACAAATTTAATAGGACTGTAAAAAAAAGGGCTGTAACAAATTTAAACGATAAAAAAAAGCTTTTGAAAAATATCAAAAGCTTTTTAAATGCAAGGAGCGTGGTCTGTTGTTACGTCGCTATGGGAGTAGCGTTGTCATTAGACCAATGTTTAATTACTTAGGTAATTTAAACGTCCATACACTGCCACCTTGGTTAAAGTGCTTAATACGCTCTGCAACGTCACCGCCCCATAAAGGAACTGCGCCACCCCAACCAGAAAGTACTGACAAGTATTGCTCGCCATCCATTTCCCAAGTAATAGGAGAACCTACGATGCCTGAACCCGTGTTAAATTTATATTTTACTTCACCTGTTTTAGCGTTAAGACCTAATAGATAACCTTCTGGCGTACCAGTAAATACTAAGTTACCCGCCGTCGCTAGAACACCACCCCATAAAGGAGAGTAGTTATTATAACGCCAAATAACTTTACCGGTTTTAGGGTCGATTGCTTTTAGTACGCCAATATAGTCTTCGTTAATGGCTTTAATAGTGAAACCAGCACCTAAGTATGCAGCACCTTTTTTATAGGCTGTAGGCTCATTCCAAATATCCATTTGCCATTCGTTTGAAGGCACATAGAATAATTCAGTATCTTGGCTGTAAGCCATAGGCATCCAGTTTTTTGCACCTAAGAAGGCTGGCGCTGAAACAACAGTACTACCTTTATTACCGTCTTTAGATTTACTCGGATCACTAGGTCTGTTGCTATCAACAAAGATTGGACGACCTTTATCAGTAAGCCCTGAAGCCCAAGTAATTTTATCTACAAATGGGAAACCACGAATAAAGTCACCATTTTCACGATTAAGTACGTAGAAGAAGCCGTTTCTGTCAGCTGTAGCAGCTGCTTTAATCGTTTTGCCTTTTTCTTTGTAATCGAAAGAGATAAGTTCGTTTACACCATCAAAATCCCAACCATCATGCGGCGTTGTTTGGAAATGCCATACAATTTTGCCAGTATCTGGGTCGATAGCTAAACGTGAAGATGAGAAAAGGTTATCACCTGGACGTAAATGAGAGTTCCAAGGTGCCGGGTTACCCGTACCAAAGAAAAGTAAATCTACGTCAGCATCATAAGTACCGCCTAACCATGGCGCCGCGCCACCTGATTTCCAAAGCTCTGCTGGCCATGTTTGGCCTGGTTTGCCACCAGAAATGCCATTTTCCATTTTTTTGCCATCTTTCCAGATGTAGCCCATATGGCCTTCAACGGTTGGACGTTCCCAAACTAACTTGCCATTAATAGCATCGTAAGCTCTTACTTTACCAACTACACCAAATTCACCACCGGCAACACCTGTGATGACTTTACCTTTAACAATAATAGGTGCAGCAGTAATCGAATAACCTGCTTTATAGTCTTCTACTTTCTTTTTCCAAACCACTTTACCGGTGTCTTTATGTAGCGCGACAAGTTTTGCATCTAGCGTACCAAAAATGACTAAGTCATCGAAAAGCGCAACACCACGGTTAATAACATCACAACACGGCATAATGCCATCAGGTAATCTTGCATCGTATTGCCAAAGTTCGTCACCGGTATGTACGTTGATCGCATATACACGAGAGTATGAACCGGTAATATACATAACGCCGTCTTTAACCATCGGCTGTGATTCTTGACCACGTTGCTTCTCGCCGCCCAATGAAAAAGACCAAACGGGATGCATTTGTTTTACTGTTTCGGTATTTATTTTATCAAGTGGACTGTAACGCTGACCTTTTAGGCCAAGTCCGTAGGTCACTACGTCATTAGTTGTCATTTGGTCATTAGCAATGTCTTTATCGGTTACACCAGCTTGTACTAGGCTTGTAAACGTTAAAGACATGACAATAGATAATGACAATATTTTATTTTTACCTGCTGTTATCATTGTTATTTCCTCTTGGGGTTTAAATATACTTAACGATATTTTGTCTTTTTATCTTCCTGTAGGCTTGGTTAGATTCAAGGTGTTCAATTGTTCGAATCAATGCATTTTTACAGTCTACAGCCATGTTATATTCTGGTTTTTTTATTGACTATCACTCAGCGGTCGAATTTTTTTCATCACTTAGTATGAGTAAAGGGATGAAAAAAAGTTGTGTTATTGAGGCGACTCCATAGCAACCGAGTACAAACCAGGAAGTTGATAAACAGCATGATGATCTTCGAAAAGTTTTTTCATTTTTCCTGAAGCAATCATTTCTTCAACAATGTCAGTAACCGCATAACCTAGTTGGCGATAGTCACTTTTAACCGCCATGCCAATATCCCATTGTTGTTTACCAATATTAGGAAAGGCATTTGACGCTAATTGATAATTGGGTGATGCAAGTTGGTGCTGGTAATAACTTACCTGACTTCTTAACCCCATTACCGCATCAATTTTTTGTTCATGCATGGCTGAAACAGCTAATTCCACCGAATTAAATTGTTTGGTTCTTTTACTCATTCGACCGTTAAAAACCGACATTAAGTAAAACTGGGGAATTGAATCTACTTCTACACCGATATCGTGATATTGAAACACGGCCATGGTACTTACATCTTCAATCTTTTGATTATTGAAAATTATTTTCCACGATTCAGTATGGTAGGGCGCGAACATGTGTACTTGTTCATGCACCAGTTCACCAATATCATCTCGAAGTTGAGAATATGCTTTGTCATAAGGAACGCGCAGCATTAAGTCCGCTACTGTGCGCTTGAGAAAATGTCCTTTCCAAAGGTTATTACGTAAGTCGCCTTCTACGTTTTCATCAGCGGTTACCCACCTAAAGCGAACTTCGACACCTAATTTTTTGGCAATATGTTTTGCTAATGCAACGTCAATACCCTTAGCTTCGCCATTTTCTTGATACGAAAATGGGATGTAGTCACGATATACCGCGACAACAATTTCGTTACTTTCAATAATGTCATCGTAGGATCGAGCAAAAGTTGTTGTGCAAAAAATGCCACAACAACTTAGCCAAAAAATTAACGCGTTAAAGTTATTCTTTTTCACTGACTGACTCTAACCATGTGCGAATTGACCAAAGCGCTTCTTGATTTAAGTGCTCTGTCATTTTCGGCATATAAACTGCGCCGTTACGCACTGCGCCGTTTTGTACACGGTAAACATACCACTCATCACCGTCATAATCGCTTGCAAGTTCACGTAAGTCAGGGGCAATACCACCTGAAATACCTTCTAAACCATGACAGCGAGCACAATTTTGGTTATACGCTGATGCGCCAACACGTAAAATTTCTTCGCGGATGTCACCTTCTGATTCGCGATATGGGTTAGTTTCACTCCACTCTTCGCCTAAGGCGGGCAGTGTCGAGGTATCAATTGACTGCGGTGTTACTGGGCCATGAGCCGCAATGCCGAATGAACAAATTGATATGAATGCAATTAAATAGCAGCGGCCTTTATTAAGTTTTATCATTGTTGAGTACCTCGTGTTCTATGTAAATTATTCGTGGAGTTTAATTTTTATAGCCTAATGATAAGGTTGTGTGCAAGCTTCAAGAATTATACTTTAGCGCGTTAGGTCTCCTCCTTTAGTATGAGTTTATCGTATGCGTTGAGTGTAATTTGTTGTTATAGTTATAAAAATCAGTGCTTTGCCTTTATTTTTAGTGAGTGCTTATGATTTTAAATTTAAGTGATTATTCTATATGCTAAGAATTATTAATTCGATTTAACCTTTATTCGACTATATATATAACTATATAGTCTTGGGACTTTACTAATGTTTGAGTTCGCTATGTTTATTGTTGTTATTTTTACCGTGTTTATATTTACCCAATCTATGTCTACGATGGTAAATATAAGTGCTAAAAAACAGCTGTTTGCTGTCGGTTTGTCACTATTTTGTTTAACATCTTTGGCACAACCCCAGTCCATTACACTGGAAATAAGCTATGTTAAGTTTGATCAACAACAACCTAGCAATGCGCTGAATATTTTTAAAACACCTGAAAATAGTGGTTTTATGGGCGCTAAACTCGCGATTAATGATTCCAATACTACGGGTAAATTTTTAAAACAACATTTTACGTTAAGCCATTTCACTAGCGCTAAAAGCGATGAATTTTTACATTACTTAGATGCGCAATATTTACAAGGGCGACAAGTATTTATTCTTGATGCACCTTTAGCTGAGTTAATGAAGGTTGATCGCTGGGCGAAAAATAAGTCAGTGTTACTCTTTAATGCGAACGAGTCGGCAGACGTTCTGCGCTCTACTCAGTGTTTAGCTAAGTTATTTCATACCAGTGCGAGTAACGCGATGAAGTCTGACGCGCTTGCGCAGTGGTTATTGTATCGTCGTATGAATAAGGTGTTATTAGTTCAGGGCAGCAAAGTAGAAGATATTGAATTGGCGAATTCTTTTAAACGCTCAGCGAAACGTTTTGGCATAAAACTTATTGATGAAAAACAATGGGACTTTAATACTGACCTTAGACGCAGCACTCAACAAGAAATTCCACTATTTACACAAACGGTAAAAGATTATGATGCCGTTTATGTCGCTGATAAAAGCAAAGACTTTGCCGAGTTCATTCCTTTTAATACTTATTTACCGCGTCCCGTTATCGGCTCAGCGGGTTTAGAGGCTTTAGCTTGGCATGGCGCAATTGAACAGTGGGGCGCAACACAATTGCAAAACCGTTTTACTGACTTAGCGGGTCGAGCAATGAATGAAACTGACTTTTCAGGATACTTAGCCGTAAGAAGTGTTGCCCAATCTGTACATAAGCTGCATTCTAAAGACAGTGAAAAACTGACAGATTATATTAGTTCAGATAAATTTGAACTCGCTGCATACAAAGGTCGTAAACTTAGTTTTAGGTCTTGGAACCGACAGTTAAGAATGCCGCTTGCCTTGGTGCATCCTCATGCTTTGGTGTCGCAATCACCTCAGCCTGGTATGTTACATCCGATCACTGAACTTGATACGCTTGGCTTTGATGCTCAAGAATCTCACTGTAAATAAGGCTCACCATTACTTATGAAAAATATAAACTTTGTTAGCTTATTATGCTTCGCTTCGGTTTTATGTATCAGCACTAGTAATGCCGCTGAACTTGCTTATGTTACCAATGAGAAAGACGATAATATTTCGGTGATCGACTTAAGCCAAAATAAAGTCATCAAAACCATACCTGTTGGTGAACGACCGCGCGGCATTATTTTTAATAAACAACACACGCTTGCCTACATTTGTGCCAGCGAGTCAGACCGAATTCAAATTTTAGACCTTAATACTGAGCAAATTGTTGGTGAACTGCCTTCAGGTGAAGACCCTGAAACTATCGCATTACACCCAAACGGTAAAATTATTTATACCTCGAATGAAGATGATGCGCTACTTACTGTTATTGATATTGAAACAGCAACTGTTATTGCTCAAATTGATGTTGGTGTTGAACCTGAAGGTTTAGCGGTTAGTCCGGATGGAAAAATTGTGGTGGTTACGTCAGAAACCACCAATATGGTGCATTGGATACACACTGAAAATAATACCAACTTTGCCAACACGTTAGTTGGCGCTAGGCCTCGTTCTGCTAAATTTACTGACGACGGAAAGTTTCTCTGGGTTAGCTCTGAAATTGGCGGGGCAGTGGTGGTGCTTGACGTAAATACACAAGAAATTGTTAAAGAGTTTACTTTTGCTATTCGCGGCATTCACCGTGACCGAGTGCAACCTGTGGGGATAGAATTATCAAGCGATGGTCGCTTCGCTTTTGTGGCGCTTGGCCCAGCAAATCATGTGGCGGTTATCGACCGTAAAACCATGGAAGTCGATAAATATTTGTTAGTAGGTCGCCGTGTTTGGCAATTGGCCTTTAATGATGATCAAAGCCAATTGTTAACAACCAATGGCATTAGTGGTGATGTTTCGGTGATAGATGTTAAACAAATGAAGGTGACTAAATCCATCAAAGTAGGGCGTTATCCGTGGGGCGTAGTGATACGAAGCGTGCCATGAGCATAGTTACTCATCAACTCAGTTTTCATTATGGTAAAAAAACGGCAATTGATAATTTAAGCCTAAAAATTAACAGTGGTTTTAACGTGTTACTTGGGCCAAATGGAGCTGGGAAAAGTACCTTGTTTTCAATGTTAACAGGCCTTTCTCAAGCAGGTACTGGTAGCGTTAATATTAATGGTTATGACCTTAAAGAAAATCGCTCTAAAATCATGCGTTCGATGGGCGTGGTTTTTCAACAAAGTACGTTAGATTTGGATTTATCTGTAAAACAAAATTTAGTTTACTATGCCGCGCTGCATGGCATTTCAGCATCGCAAGCATTAAACAATATCAGCGATATATTATCGCAATTACAATTAACGCAGCGACTTAATGACAAAGTACGTTCATTAAATGGTGGCCATCGTCGTCGAGTTGAAATTGCCCGCGCGTTAATTCATCAACCCAAAGTCTTGTTGTTAGATGAAGCTACCGTTGGCTTAGACATTGATAGCAGAAAAATGATCACTGAATATGTAGGCAAACTCTGCAAAGATTTAGATATTTGCGTGTTATGGGCTACTCATTTAATTGATGAAATAGCCGAGAGTGATCAACTTATACTGATCAACGAAGGAAAAATCACCGCACAGGGTTTAAGTCGAGAGTTATGTAATACGCATAACGTTGACGATATATATCAGCTGTATCGCCGATTAACTACTAGTACGGAGCTTATCTAATGAGCAGCCAATATCTGTATTGTTTTAATGGCATTGTTAAACGTGAAGTTTTACGCTTTTTTCAACAACGTTCTCGCTTACTTAGCGCACTCGTTAGGCCTTTATTGTGGTTAGTAGTATTTGCAGCAGGTTTCAGGGCAGCACTAGGTGTGTCAATTATGGAACCTTACGGCACTTATATTACCTATCAACAATATATTACCCCTGGTCTTTGCTGCATGATCATTTTATTTAACGGCATGCAAAGCTCGCTTTCTATGGTTTATGATCGCGAAATGGGTAGCATGAAAGTGCTATTAATGAGCCCATTACCACGGCCATACCTATTGTTTTGTAAGTTAATTGCCAGTGCTTTGTTGTCGCTTTTACAAGTCGTTATTTTTTTACTTTTTGCCCAATTAGTTGATGTAGATATTCCACTGCTAGGTTATTTGAGTGCAATACCCGCTATTTTCTTGATTGCGTTTTTTCTTGGCGCGTTGGGACTGATGTTGTCTAACTTGATTAAACAATTAGAGAACTTTGCTGGCGTGATGAATTTTGTTATTTTCCCAATGTTTTTTCTATCTAGTGCTTTGTACCCGCTTTGGAAAATGAAAGAAGCGAGCATTTGGCTATATTGGCTTTGCCAGTTTAACCCTTTTACAGCCTGTGTTGAGTTATTACGATTCGCACTTTATGGGCAATTGAATTTTTCGGCACTGTTAACGGTATTAATTGCCACCAGCATTGCATCACTTTTTGCGTTAATGAGTTTTAAACCACAGCTTGGGCGTAAGTAAAAAGTAAAAAGTAAAAAGTAAAAATTAAAATCACCATCCTTAAGCTCAAGGTTGACGTTGGCATTGTGTTTTTAACGTAAACGATGAGCCTAAATTAGCTGTGAACTATGGGACTAACCTGCACAACATGAAAGTTCAGAGACATCCTTACTAAATGTTTGTGCACATAATTTTAGTCCTTCTACCATAGTTAAGTATGGAAATAGCTGTCCTGCAAGGTCATCAACAGTCATGTTATTATGAATAGCGAGTGCGGCACTTTGTATCAACTCCCCACCTTCATGAGCAAGTATTTGTGCGCCAAGAATTTTACCTGTTGGCTTATCCGCTACTAGTTTAATGAACCCGTCCGTTTCAAAATTGGCTAATGCGCGTGGCACGTTTTCCATGTCTAATACTCGACTAATGACATTAACCCCATCTTTATTGGCTTGCTCTTCGGTTAAGCCTACGGTGGCAACTTGTGGATCGGTAAAGATAACAGCTGGCATTGTTGATAGGTCGAGCCTAGTATCCCCACCCGTCATATTTATACCCGCTCTACTACCCGCAGCGGCAGCAACATAAACAAATTGAGGCATAGTAGAGCAATCACCAGCGGCATAAATATTTGCCGTTGACGTTTCCATTTTATCATTGACTACGATGGCACCATTTTTTTGTGTTTTCACACCAACATTTTCTAAGCCAAGCTGTGCCGTATTGGCATGACGGCCAGTCGAGATAAGTAACTTGTCTGTTTTTAAAGTCCCTTCATTAGTCTCTAATGAGAATATACTTCCATCATGACTAACCTTATTCGCTTGTGTGTTATTAAGTACGCGAATGCCTTCTTTTTCAAAACACTCAGTTAGCTTTTCGCCTAACAATGAGTCTTCTGCATACAATAAGGTATGGCGTGCTAATACGGTAACATTGCTACCTAAACGTGCATAAGCTTGGGCAATCTCTAAAGCGATAACAGACGAGCCTATTACGATTAAACTCGCAGGTAACGCTTCAGCAAATAGTGCTTCTGTTGATGTCCAAAAGGGAGTGTCGGCTAATCCATTAATAGACGGAATAGAAGGCGTAGATCCCGTTGCAATTAAGATACGATCTGCAATCAGTTCTTCATCACTTCCATCTGATTTTTTAACCAGTAAAGTATTTTCATTTTTAAAGCGTGCGTAACCTTTCAATAAGGTTAATGCTGGGTTGTTATCTAAAATTTTTTGATACTTTGCACCTCGCAACTCTTCAACACGTGATGTTTGTTGTAGCGCTAGTAACGAGCGGTTAATTTGAGGCTGACTATTTTCAAGACCATCAAATGGATTTGTGCGTTGTTGATGAGCTAATTGGGCAGCACGGATAAGTATCTTAGATGGCACACACCCAACATTGACGCAACAGCCACCGATAATGTCTGCACCTTCGATCATGGTGACTCTTGCGCCACCTTCCGCAGCTTTAATAGCACAAGCAAATGCTCCGGAGCCACTACCGATAATAGCGACATGCAATTGTTCCGTTGTTGCAGCATTTAATTCCGAAACTGTATAGCCTAAAGCTTCAATGGCATCAACAATTTCACACCGCTTAATGTCATCTACAGTTTCAATTTCAGCCATTGCATCAGGATATGAAATATTAATTGTCCATACTCCATCAATAGCTTTAACTGCTTTTTTAATCTGGTCGGCACAACTACTACAAGTCATACCCTTAATCGATAAAGTTATCATGTTAATACTTCCAATAATTATAAGTTAAATTTCTCGTGTTATGCCGGGCATGAATCATCATCACAGCGACGACTTGCCGGAGAGACCATATCCCATATCGACACAGCAACCATTAGCCCTAGCCCTGTATAAGTTGCGTATGAACTCCATCCGTATTGAAACCATGGATATAATGATAATAAGACTAAAATCGGCCCAACTGATCCGAGCAAACTACGATGCCACTGGCGGTGACTAAACCAACCTAGAATATTCACCACCAAAGCTAATGAAGCAAATAGTGGAAATAATGTGTTAACGAACAATCCTTCCCACTGTCCTAAAAAACCCATACCTAAAGCGGCCGCAATATTGGCAATAGCAGGAAAACACATGGCACATCCCATCGCTGATACAACGGCTCCTAACGATCCAGCTTTATCGCCAACACGAGTAAGTAATTTCAAAGGATTAAACATAATTCCCCTCTATTTCTTTAATGTAGCTGGATAGCCAATATTGGTTGATGCTAACGCTATAGCTTCAATGTCAGTTTTTTTAGGGTCAAATGTAACGGTGGCTGTTTTATTCTCATAATTAACAGTCGCTTTTACAACACCTTCAACTTTCTCCATCGCTTTGCGTACAGTGATGTGACACATTTTGCAGGTCATCTTTTCAATATTGAATAACTTCTCCGACATTACTGGAGCAGCTATAAAATTAGCTTTTTCACTTACCGTTGCCACTGCATTCCCAAGAATAAATAGGGAGCTTAAAAGTAGGGTAATGCTAATAATATTTTTCATTTTTTATTCCTCTTCAAATTTAAATATACAAATATAAATTTACTTATAGTCTTATTATTCAACTATGTAATCTGCATAATATGGAAAACTCATCATTGCGATAAGGATAATACTGACTATCCAAAAAATGATGCGCTGTTTTTTTACTATCTTTGGGTTAGCGCAAACTGCACCTTCTTCACATTTTTGTTCAGCAACATATAGTTTATGAAAAACAACAGCCAAGATAAGGAGGGTTATAGCGGAAAAATAGCCACTATAAGGTGCCATTGCCGTAAGGTTTCCGACCCATGCACCACCGAAACCGAGTGATAATAGTAGCAGCGGACCGATGCAGCAGGCAGATGCACCAAGACCTGCTGTAATAGCTAACAATAAAGAACGATTTGATGTTGATGAATTTGACATAACTAGATCCCATATAAAGATAATATGAGATAGCTTAAACTCTGGGGTGTAGTCCAGAGTCAATAGGTAATTTAAATTAATTTATGATGGTGTTAATATTAATTTTCCAGAAAACCTTTCTGAGATAATCCTTCGATAAAGCCGCATTGCTCTTCTTCAATGTCACTATGGCAGGTTGATATTAACTCGTCTAAAGCTGTTTGAATGGTAAGTAATCCCAATATTTGTTGTGCTATTTTACTGTCTCTTATACACATCTCCGAGCCCACGAGACCGTACTAGATCTCGTA
>OMOM01000750.1_pt1 | contig 12797 bp, 13 predicted proteins | sample 1646501 | NCBI WGS metagenome assembly OMOM01 (sample SAMN05416802, study PRJEB24817) | seawater metagenome | isolation source: Sea water | place: Canada:Atlantic | collected 2013-07
ACGAGATCTAGTACGGTCTCGTGGGCTCGGAGATGTGTATAAGAGACAGAATTAAAACACTGGGTGTATTTAACTTGCTACTAACGGATGGCGACTTCTTATTAGTTTACTGCAGTAATAACCTGCATTGGCTAACGCGACGCGCACCTTTTGGTAAAGCAAGTTTGATTGATGCCGAAATGGTAGTTAACTTTGATCAAGAGACCACTGACAATGACATTGTAACTGTGATTGCCACACAACCTTTAACTGACGATGAAAAATGGCAAAAAATGCAAGCAGGTGAAGGGATCTTATTTTGTAAAGGTGAATTGGTGTTTCAGAGTAAGCAGGATTAGAAAAATATTCAAGAAACTAAAATGGCTGCACAACAACCACTTTAGTTTTAAGTTTTACAACCGTATATTATTGAGTTGGCGTTAATTTATTGGCTTGTGGAGATATTGATTTTAGTTGCGCTTCAAATTGCTTTACATCACCTTTCGTTTGATTAAGCTTGACTAAAAGGTAATTTAATTCTGGTGCAAACCAAGCATAAGTAATACGTTTTTTTTCAATAACTTCACGTTTGAGCCTGATGGTTTTTACCAAACCGTAAGGCAACATTAACTCTTCTTCACCGTCATACTGATAGACATAATTTTTGATTGAGCCTGACGTTTTAATAACAGGGTAAACAAAGTGTTCTTGTTTAGCATTTTCAATCAAATTAAGTCGGTGTTGTAAATGATAACTCAGCGAGTCTTGAATGTTTTCTGGGTACTCAACGTTTTTAGTTCGTTTTTTTATTTCATCTACAGCTATATTGTTGTCAATATCGAAACGCCATTTGTAATGTTTATCTGAGCCAGTTCCCTCACGGGTATACTCAAAGCTTTGTGGCGTTACCTTAGTACCTTCAAGCTTTACAATCGAGGTTTCATCTCGAACATCAGAAAAAATTAGCCACTCAATACTGGTATGATAACTGTATTTTGCTAATCCATTGTCTAAATAGCTTAGTTTACGTGTTGCTTCACCAACAGATTTATCGTTGTGTAGAATAATATATTTTGCACTAAACGCTGGGATCACTTTACTTGTTTCTTTGTCTGCTGCTAGTGCACTGCTTGTTATACAAGATAAAAACAAAGGGATATAAGCTAATGATTTCAACATGGAAAACTCTCTAAATTAAATGCTATTCTTCACTAGCATAACCTGAAACTGGTAAGATTACACCATCAAATAATGCTTGTTCTTCTACCATAGTTACCCGTTTAGTACAGCACCAATTTACCACCATCGGATAAATACGGTGTTCTTGTTGATGTACTCTTTGAGCAAGATCATCAGCAGTGTCTTCTGGAAATACTGGGACTTTAGCTTGCAGAATTACAGGACCACCATCAAGTTCCTCTGTAACATAGTGTACGCTAACACCATGCTCTTTATCGCCAGCGTCAATAGCTCGCTGATGAGTATGTAAACCCTGATATTTAGGCAGTAAAGAAGGGTGGATATTGATTAAACGCCCTTGAAATTTTTGTACAAATTTAGGGGTTAAAATTCGCATAAAACCGGCAAGAACAATAAGATCAGGTTGATAATGATTAATTTCAGTTATCAGCGCACTGTCGTAGTCTTCTCGACTATCAAAGTCTTTATGAGATAACACAGAGGTTGGAATGTCAGCATCTTGTGCTCGAGTTAATCCATAAACGTCAGCTTTGTTAGATACTACAGCGACAATGTCGCCGCTGTAGTTGTCATGCTTACTGGCATCAATAATCGCCTGTAAGTTAGTGCCGCCGCCTGAAATGAGTACTACAATTCGGCTTCGCATTAATGATTAACCTTTGTTAATAATGACTTGTTCTTGGCCTGCTTGTAAATCAGCAATTTCACCAATATGCCAAGCATTTTCACCTTGAGCGTTAAGGATTTCGATACTGTTAGCTACTTCGTCAGCTGGCACTACGATGATCATACCAACGCCACAGTTAAATGTGCGGTACATCTCATGTTCGCTGATGTTGCCATTGGTTTGTAACCAATTAAAGATAGACGGCCATTGCCAGCTCTTACCATCGATAATAGCTTGTGCACTTTCTGGTAAAACACGAGGAATGTTTTCCCAAAAACCGCCACCTGTAATATGTGATAATGCGTGTACATCAACATGCTTAAGTAATTCTAAAACAGATTTAACATAAATTTTTGTTGGTGCTAATAAATGCTCTGCTAATGGCTTGCCGTCAAGTAAGTCATTAGTATCAGTGTTATTCACTTCTAATACTTTACGTACTAAAGAATAACCGTTTGAATGTGCGCCTGAAGAGCCAAGTGCGATAAGTTGATCGCCTGCTGCAACTTTAGTTCCGTCGATTAAACGTGACTTTTCAGCTACACCAACACAAAAACCAGCTATATCGTAGTCGCCTTTGTGATACATACCTGGCATTTCAGCTGTTTCACCACCAACAAGCGCACAACCTGCTTGTACACAACCTTCAGCAATACCTTCAACAACAGCAGAGGCAACCTCTACATCAAGTTTTGCTGTGGCATAATAATCGAGGAAAAATAATGGCTCTGCACCTTGAACAATTAAGTCATTAACGCACATAGCAACTAGATCGATACCGACAGTATCATGTTTCTCTAAATCTATGGCCAAACGTAATTTCGTGCCAACACCATCAGTGCCAGCGACTAGTACTGGTTCTTTATAACCAGTAGGAAGTTGACAGACAGAACCAAAACCACCTAGACCTCCCATAACTTCTGGACGAGTAGTGCGTTTTACTGCACCTTTAATATTTTCAACTAGGGCATTACCTGCATCTATATCAACGCCAGCATCTTTATAACTTAAAGACTGTTTTTCTTCGCTCACGGGAAACCTCAATTATGTTGTTAGTTTACTTGTACGATAAAGGCGCACATTCTATCAGCGCAAAGACCTGCTGAAAATATTTAAAATAAATTATTTTTTATAAGTGATAAAAATCAGCAACATTATGATAAGATCTTCTTTATGAAACACATGCTAATGCCATATATGTTCAGAAATTGTCTGATATTCTTTTGCTTTGTATTATCGCTTAACACTAGCGCTATCGAAGTTGAAAATTTGTACAGCGCAAAAGTTGCTGTAGCGTCGCAGTCGAATAGCGATCGTAATCAAGCACTTAAAAATGCTTTGAGTGCTATTTTAGTTAAAGTCGGTGGTAAAGAAATTGACCACCCACAGATTAATCAAGCGATAAACAACTACAATAAATATGTTACTCAATATCAATATATTCGCAGTAATAATAATGTATTACTTAATGTGTCGTTTGACGAAGATAAAATAAACCAGTTATTTAAAGACAGTGATTTAGCCATTTGGGGGCGATTAAGACCTCAAGTTATGCTTTGGTTGGTTGAAGAGGATGGTTTTAGTCGTAAAATCATTTCTTCAACATCGGATTCTTTGTTACCGTCGATTATTGATAACTTTTCTCAGTTACGTGGTTTACCTGTGGTAATGCCAATAATGGACTTAACTGATTTAACCTCGTTGACGCTTACCGATGTGTGGGGGCGATTTTCACAACCTGTTGCCCAAGCATCAGCGCGTTACTTGGCAGAAGCTGTGGTCGTTATCAGAGTATCTAACTCAAGTTTAGTCGCTACCAAAATTGATGAAGAAAATTGCCCGCTATGCCAAAATCATAGTCTGGTTGTAGATTGGAGCCTGATGACTGACGCTCAAAGTGAGCACGCACAAATTTTTAGTAAACCCTACACTGGCGATAATGTTGATACGCTATTAACGACGGTTTTATCGGATATTACCGATATTATTTATCAGCAATATGCTTTATCTACAACAAACAATAATGAGTTTGAAATTGACGTAGCGAACATTTCCTCTTTAGCTGATTTAATTGCCGTATCAGATTTTCTTGCTGAGTTATCAGCTGTTCAAGCCGTTCAATTAATCAGTGTGAAAGGGACAAACAGACGTTTTAAATTATCGTTAATTGGCTCTCAACAAGCGCTACTTGCTTCTTTAAAATTAAGTGAGCAGCTAAATCGATATATCGATCCATTGGCTGCGCCTGAAGGTAATGATCAAATACCCATGTTCAATTGGGGTAAAAAGTGAAGAAAGTGTCACAATTAACGCTCTCTGTACAATTACCCGACGATGAAACTTTCGCGAGCTTTAAAAGTGAAAGTAACCAAATGGTTGTGCAGCAATTAACGCACTTTCTTGATCAGGTAACCGTTAATAATAAACAGGTACACAGCTTGTTTTTGTTTGGCTTATCCGGTGTCGGTAAAAGTCATTTGTTACATGCCAGTTGTGCCTATGCTGATACGTTGGGCATATCATCTTTATGTTTATCTTTTTCAGAACTCACACAGCTTTCAGTTGACGTACTAGACGGGTTGGAGAATATTGATTTAGTCTGTTTAGACGATATCCAGTTAATTGCAGGCGATAAAAAATGGCAGCAAGGGGTATTTGATTTATATAATCGCATGGTTGAACAAAATAAATGTTTAATTATCACTGGCGATCAAAGTGTGATGAATCTTAATATTAGTTTGCCTGATCTGGTATCGAGATTAAGCTGGGGCTTAACTGAACAAATAAAGCCACTATCGGATGAAGAAAAATCCTTTGCTTTGCAATATCGAGCACAGCAAAGAGGCTTATATATAAGTGATGAGGTTGCCAGTTTTCTAATTAATCGTTTATCGCGAGACATGACCAGTTTAATTGCCGCATTAGAGCAACTTGATCAAGCATCAATTAGAGAACAGCGTCGTATAACTATTCCCTTCATTAAAGACGTTTTATTTTAAAGTTCATCGTTAAGTGCGTATTTTAAGTTTGTCTTAAAAGTAGCGAACTAATAACGCTAAAGCTGAGTTAATTCCAACGTGTTAACTCTCAACATTAACTTTATTAACCTGACCTAAAGCTATATCCATACCGATTGCTAAATTAAGCTCTATTTATTGCAAAAGCATACACTATAAACGCCATATTAATTAATTGGTCGAGTCGGTATGGGTTTTTCGTAAAAAAATGGGCCATTGACACCAACTCTATCAAGTTTGAAATTATTCAATGGTATGGCTTGGGCCGTTGATTTCTCTGTTTGATTAATCACCGGGCTAATCGCTAAGTTTTCTCCCCATGTTTTACCTGACTCCATTGCTATCGGCGCTGATAAATTACTAATAATACTCGAGGCAGAAGTAAACTCTGGCAGTATTCTACGAGTTACATAGTCGACCCTTTGCTTAATATTTTCATCGCCAATACGTCCGCGCTGACCCCAAGTAACTATGTATTCATCACTCGCACTTTGAGGTTGATTCGTAATGGCGATATCGCGGTCAATATCGTATCGGGCTTTCATCATAAAGCCATCAAAGAGCATGGCATAATCTTCACGTTTACTGCTGTAATTGTAAAATTGTGGTGCATGTTCAGGGCTAAAGAAACTTGTAACATCATTTGGGCTATAGCTTTGTTCAGTAGTTGTTGCTGTTTCACCTTGATAACGTACTTGTGCTAATCGGTACATCTCATCGCCGTAAAGTGGCAATGAGATACTTAACGAATCTGACTGAATACCGGTAGATTGCAATACTTTTTCAGCGGCATCTAGAATACGATCATTTCGATTTAAACTTGCCCAAGAACTTTGAGCAAAAAAGTCATTGGCGTGGGCAAGTTCGTGATACATCAAAGACGCTAAACTATAAAGTCCGTCGCTTGCATCTCGTGATACTCGCATATCTTCAGGGTAGTAAAAACTTGCGTAGGTATTATCTTTAACATAACGCCATGGCATTACAAAATTTAAGCTGTCGCCAAATGATGCTCGATAGTCAGGTGCTTCATTTATGGTATCTCTTTCATCAGGCGTTAACCAAAAATTATTTGGATCTAAATGAATAGCCCCCGTAACTACCCAATAATAAGACGGGCGAACATCATACGAAATAACAATGGCTGTGGTAGCACGAAGTAAATTTTTAAAGTCGCCTTGAGGATCTGAGTTTTGTAAAAACTCTTTAAATCGTTGCCCCATCCATTGATGAGAAACCACAACGCGATCCATTATGTCTTCAACGGTTGGTGACCTTGTATCTTGTGCTATGAGTGGCAGTTGATCCAACCTACAGCTAGTGCGAAAGTCTATGGCATTGCTGTAAACACAGTCAACCAGCACATTGGCATAAGGAGAGTTAGCATTGAAAGGGTAAACTCTAGCTAATCGGGTATCATAAGCAATATTTTCATTGCTACTAATGGTGGTAGCGTTTTCAACGAGTATGGTCACAGTATCTTGATGTTGAGTTGTGCCATCTGAAGCACTTACACTAAAAGTAAGTAAACTATCAGCACTTACAGCGGGTGCTTTAAAGAAAATAGCACGTTTGCCGTTTGTGGCTTCACTAAAGGTAACATTAGGGCCCGAGAGTTGTTGCCAAACAATGCTGTTATTGGTCAGTGAAGTATTTTCTAAGCTGACTCTTAATGAAACGTCATTACCTTCTAATACTGCGTGTCCTAGTCTTGCCGATATTTGGTTATTTTCATCGGATACTGAAAAAGCATGAGTTAATGTCTCACTTTGACCATTACGGCTAAAATTTACCTGAAAACTATAGTCACCAGCAGATGAGGGCGTGAACGCAATGCCTTTTGAGTTACCAGCATGAAAAACAACATGATTACCTGCTGTTTGTTGCCAGTTAATATTACTAATCGAGTCATTGGGAAAATATAGAAATAGCTCAACCGGTTGAGCGGTTTTGCTGTTTTCGTCAGATGCTATTATGCCTGTTTGGGTCACAACCGGGGTAAAGTCATCAATGGGCACTTCTTTTTTATTTTCAGCGCTACTGCCGCCACCGCAGCCTTGAATAACAAAAACGCCTAAAGTTAACGCCAATATAATATTCCTGTTCGAAAAAATATTAGTCATTTGTGCCTCTGTTTACTGTGTTTGGTCAATTTACAATGTTTGTATAGATGAACTAACTTCAGTTATGGGTTGTTCGTTATATAAACTGTTGGTTATAAAAATCAATATCCTGAGCTATTTTTATACAATTTATCTCGATTAGTAAAGGATAATGTATAACTTGAAGTCGGTAAGTTTTTTCTTGGAAATGTAAAAGAAAAAGCACTAAATTAGATGAAATAACTTTAGTGCTGAATTTTAAGAGGTGAGAATTAAATGCTAAAAGAAAGTTTAGTGAAGTAAACCTGTCTAATCGTTTTATAAATCGATTTTTAAATTTTAATCCAAGTTCTTTTATTCTTTCTTTTTACGAATACTTAAACCAAGTTCCTGCCCGCGATATTTTGCATAATAACTGCCTGCGATAAACATTGTTGTGGCAAAAAATAATTCGCCTACAGCCCACAATTTTTCATCAGCTGAAACCCATAATGTTGTTAGACTGTGCAAAAAATAAATCATCACAATAAAGTTTGACCAAGCATAAGTATAAGGATTGCCTTGCAATAATCCCTTTAATGGAAACAATAACGGCAAGGTAAAAAACGTTAATGTTAAAGGAACAGAAAGTGCGGTGTCATCACTAACAATAATTAACCAAAACGGCATGTAAAACAGTAATGAGAAGTAGCCAAATAAAGTTATTTGCTTAAGTTTGGTTGTTGAAAAACGTGAGGTAGTTGTCATATTTAATTATTTACCTGCATTAAAGAAAGCACGTTTTCTGGCGGTCGACCAATAATAGCGCGTGTGCTATCACTAACAATAGGGCGCTCAATAAGTTTAGGTGTTGTAGCCATAGCGGCAATCAAAGTAACGTCATCCGCTTGAGCTAAGTTTTGCTCTTTAAACTCGGCTTCTTTTGTTCGCATCATATCGATTGGCGATATCTTGAGTAAAGCTAATAGCTTTTCAATTTCGGCAACACTAAGGGGTGTTTTTAAATATTCCACAATAGTTACATCATGATTTTGCTCTTCAATGAGTGCTAATGTTTGTCGGCTTTTAGAGCAACGAGGGTTGTGATAAATCGTTAACATGTTTTTCTCTTAGATTATTTTAAGTTCATTAAATTAGCGCTATTTTAACTGATTTTTTACAGGCGTTTAAGTTTTTCTTGTTGTTCTTGTAATTGCAGTATTCGACCTTTCATACGTTTTTGTAATAATGGGTTTTCTTCAACAAAATTATACGCTGTTTGTAATTCATCAACCGCTTTAGGATAAGCACCCAAGAGGGCATATACTTCAGCCTTGGTAGCATGCATCAGGGCTTTTTTATCTTGTTTTCTATAGACTTCAGTTAATAAATCGTTAGCAATAAAGTTTTTTGGGCTCAATACTAAAAACTTTTGTAAAAGCGTTTCAGCCTGTGCATATTGTCCTGCTTCGTTTAATACGTTTGCGTAGTTTAAAGTCACAACTTGGTTATTAGGCATTAATAAGTTTAACTCACTAAGCATGGCAATAGCCTTATCAAAGTTTTTCTCAGCAATATATGCATCGGCGAGCGCATCGACATAAAATAAGTTTCTGTTATCGTCGTTTAATAACGCTTCAAGCTGAGAAATAGCGACTTTATAGTTTTTATTTTCATAGTAAGAGAGTGCCAACCCATAACGTGCAGCAGCCTCAACAGCATAATTTTGTTTATCCAAACTTTGTTGAAAGTTAATAATGTTACCTTCAGCATTACCTTCATATCTCGCCATTATACGCGCTTTAGCTAGTTCGAACGCTAAGCTTGGAGCTAATGGACGTGGTGAGAAATTGTGTGCTCTAATTCTGGCATCTGCAATGCGTGATTCAGGTAATGGATGCGTTAATAACATGGCAGGTGGCTTTGATGTATAACGGTATTTTTCTGCCATTTTGCTGAAAAAGTCAGGTGCACCTTGTGGATTAAAACCACTATTAACCAAAAGCATAATGCCGACTCGGTCAGCCTCTTGCTCGTTGCCTCGTGTATAGTTGATGCTAGCTTGTTGCGAAGCTGCCATTGTAGTACTCAGCGCCGCCATGCCAACGGTTGGGTTAATTAAGGTTAATAAAACACTAGAAACCATAGCGGCCATGGTAAGCGATTGACTTCTGCTTTGAGACTCTAATCTTCTGGCTAAGTGGCGTTGAGTAACATGTGATATTTCGTGCGCGACAACCGAAGCAAGTTCACTTTCAGTGCTTGCTGTTGTGATTAAACCGCTGTGAATAGCAATATGACCACCAAAGAAGGCAAATGCATTTAGCTCTTGGTTACGAATAACAAAGAACTCAAAGCTGTAATTAACATCTTTGGCATTTCTCACCATACGGTTGCCTAAGTCATTTATATACTCTGTTAATACGGGATCATTCAATATTGGTTGTGATGCGCGAATTTGACGCATCATTTCGCCACCTATTTGGCGTTCTTTTTCAATAGAAAGTACACTTACACCCGCAGAGCCAATTTCAGGAAGTTTATTTCTATTAGTTTCTGTATTCGCTGCCAAAGCACTAGTAGTTAATGACGAAAGGGCAAGTGCAATAATAAACGGTTTTAATTTAAACAAATTTAATTTTCCATATTTTCAGGTGTATTACCACAAGTTAAGGCCTAAGATTGAGACTGTGATTGCTTACGGTAAACTTCTTTGCAAAACTCAGCGATTGAATATCCTTTAATATCAGTGATATCAAAAGATTGGCTTAACACCGTGATAAGTTCATCAACTCGCTGGTTTGCATAACGAATAAGGGCATAATCGGCTAAATCACCCTTTTGAAAGGTGTAGACAATAAAAGGCAGTAATGAGTTCAATCTAAACAACGTTTGCATTGTTAGCGGTGTCCATTCAATAAAAGGACATTGCGGATTATTAAACTGTGCTTCCTTTACCGGTTCGTTATTAATTATTGGATAACAATGTAACTCATAATGTTGTTCATTAATATTATGATAAAGCGAAATTTTTGGCTTACCCGTTGTTACTTTACCAATAATATTGCTCGATTGCGTTGCTGTATTTAAGTTCCAATTGCGTTGATCAAGCAGCTGTTTAAAAGCGTTATTAAAACCATGAGTTAACAATCCATCCATTTCCCTAATTGAGTTCGTCGCTAATTGATAAATTGTGGGAACATCACCCCAGTTTAACTTTTTTTTATAGGCGTCAATTTCTTTAAGACTAGGATTATCAGAAAGTTTGCTCATTTATTTTCTTTAACCTCTTTAAATTATTAAAAATACATCAAAAGAATTTACAAATGTCATTGTAATCAATTGTCGCAAATTAGATAATCAAACTAAAGCACAACGCATAGTTTATTTATGACTTACGAATACGATGCCACCCAAGATAAATGCCCAGTGCCACTGGTGAATTTACGCTTATTACTGAGAAAGTTAACGCCGATTGATAGTTGTCTGATACGTATTCGTGATAATGGCTCCAAAAAAGATATTCCCAGGTTGTTATTAAAACAAGGGTTTTACTTTGAACAGCGTAACGTAGATAAGCATACTGTTGAATTATTGATAAGAATGGAAAAATAAATATTATGGTTTCACTGTTTAGCGATTGGTACAAAAGGAACTTTTCAGATCCAAGTGCGGTAACCTTAATGGTTATTCTCATTTGTACTTTCTTGTTTGTGTATTTTTTTAGTAGTTTGTTAATGCCTGTTTTTGTTGCCGTTGCCATCGCTTTTTTATTAGATTTACCCGTAAACAAGTTATCAAAGATTGGCTTATCTCGTGGACTGTCAGTTGTTATTGTCGTTTCTTCTTTTGTCGGATTAACCTTAATCGGTATCTTGGGTTTAATGCCAGTAATATGGCAACAAAGCAGTAATTTATTGCAAGAAGTACCGCAAATGCTGGGTAAAGGACATACATACTTACTCGCTTTACCTGAACAATACCCTGAATTTGTAAGTGCTGAACAGATAGGCAACGTGATCATTTTAGTCAATGACAAGCTCATTGAATGGGGACAACTAGCCTTAAAAGCATCCTTGGGTTCAATCTCTAATGTAGTTGCACTGCTGATCTATCTAATTTTAGTACCGTTAATGGTATTTTTCTTTTTGAAAGATAAGAGTGTGCTTTTTAATAGTTTACGTAAATTTTTACCAAAAGATCGCCGTATGGCAAAACAAGTTGGCAGTGAAATGAACCAACAGATCATGAATTACATTCGTGGTAAATTAATTGAAATTATTATTATCGGCACCGCATCAACTATTGCCTTCATCGCCTTAGGACTTAATTATCCGGTATTATTGGGGGTTTTAGTTGGGCTATCGGTTCTTGTACCTTATGTAGGCGCAACCATTGTAACTTTACCTGTTTTACTTGTTGCCTTGTTTCAATTTGGTACCACTGCAGAGTTTGGTTATGTAATGATAGCTTACGGTATTATTCAAGCGCTTGATGGTAACTTGCTTGTGCCTTTGCTGTTTTCTGAAGCGGTTAATTTACATCCCGTCACTATTATTATTGCGGTGATATTATTTGGTGGGTTGTGGGGCTTTTGGGGCGTATTTTTTGCGATTCCGTTGGCAACACTTGTTAAGGCTGTGCTTAATGCTTGGTCAACTACAACGCAAGCTGAGGGAATAACAGACATTTAAGTTGCTACTCATCTGCTATGCATAAATTAAAGTCTCATCAAAAAGGCTTTAATTTATGATGTAACTGCTAATATTTTAATCTTCTAGCCAGTTTCATTTCTTTAAAATATTCTAGGCTACATAACTATTATCACATGCTACATATCAGCTTTAACATAGCATTATTGTTTTATGATGAGTCTAGACCCTTTTATATCCGTGAGTTCAATAAAATAACTTAGGTTAATTAGCACTAAGTTATCGGATTAAATTTTATAGGAACGCTTTTTTTTATTCTATAATAGAATAACGAAGGTAGGATTCAATATCATTTTTTTTGGATAGTATGTCACTTATCATTAAAAATTTTAATTAAAATCAATAGAGTATAAAACTTTTGAAAAACGTAAATAGCAAATCTATTTTACAAGCTGGTGAAGTTGCATTAGTTGGCTCAGGTCCCGGTGATGCAGAGTTACTGACTATTCGCGCTTTACGTTTTATTGAACAGGCAGAAGTTGCTATTTATGACCGTTTAGTCAGTGATGAAATAATGGCACTTTTACCTGCAGATTGTGAACGCTTATATGTCGGTAAAGAACAAGCTAAGCATTGTGTTCCGCAAGATAAAATTAATGAATTATTACACCAATATGCACAACAAGGTAAAAAAGTACTTCGGCTTAAAGGTGGTGACCCCTTTATCTTTGGTCGTGGTGGTGAAGAAGCTGAATATTTATTAAAAAATGGTGTTAGTTGTCATCTTTGTCCAGGCATTACCGCGGCATCAGGCTGTACTACTTATGCAGGAATTCCATTAACCCACCGAGGTGTTGCACAAGGCTGTACTTTTATTACGGGTCATATGCAAAACGATGGACAACTTAATTTACCTTGGAAAAGTTTAAGCGATAGCAGCCAAACAGTTGTCTTTTATATGGGGATTAATACTTTACCAAGCATAACTGAGCAGTTAATAAAGCATGGTCGAGATGCTAACACTCCTGCTGCACTTATTCGAAAGGGAACACAGCCAGAGCAACAAATATTTCGTGGTAAAATATCTACGCTTGCAGCATTAGTAGCAGAGCATAAAATAACGCCACCTACGTTAATTGTTATTGGTGATGTCTGTCTCTTATACACATCTCCGAGCCCACGAGACCGTACTAGATCTCGT
>OMOM01000760.1_pt1 | contig 12716 bp, 9 predicted proteins | sample 1646501 | NCBI WGS metagenome assembly OMOM01 (sample SAMN05416802, study PRJEB24817) | seawater metagenome | isolation source: Sea water | place: Canada:Atlantic | collected 2013-07
AAGAGACAGGACCTATAGGCAGTGAACTTGCACAAAGTTTCGCTCGTTTAGGTTCACAAGTCATACAAATTGAAATGGCTGAGCGCATAATGATCAGAGAAGACTTGGAAGTCTCTGAATTTGCTAGTCAGTCTTTACAAAAAAGTGGTGTTAATATCCTGACCTCACATCAAGCTTTACGTTGTGAGCAACGCGATGGTAAAAAATTCATCATTGTTAAAAACCTTAAGCACGAGCAAGGTTCAGAGCAAGAAGAAGAAATGGCTATTGAATACGACGAGTTATTGTGTGCTGTTGGCCGCTCTGCCCGCTTGAAAGGTTACGGTCTTGAAGAATTAGGTATCGAAACAAATCGTACTATTCAAACTAATGACTACTTAGAAACGTTATACCCTAATATATTTGCGGCGGGCGATATTGTTGGTCCTTACCAGTTTACTCATGTTGCCGCTCATCAGGGTTGGTATGTTGCAGTTAATGCATTATTTGGCACTTTTAAGAAGTTTAAAGTCGATTATCGTGTTATCCCATGGGCGACATTTATTGACCCAGAAGTAGCGCGTGTTGGTATTAATGAACAAGAAGCCATTGAACAAGGTATTGATTACGAAATAACTCGCTTTGACTTTGAAGAGTTAGACAGAGCTATTACTGACAGTGCAGCTAACGGTTTTATCAAAGTTATTACACCAAAAGGAAAAGATAAAATACTCGGCGTCACTATTGTTTCTGAGCATGCCGGTGATTTAATTGCAGAATTTGTTTTAGCGATGAAACATGGTTTAGGATTAAACAAAATATTAGGCACCATTCACAGTTACCCAACATGGGCTGAAGGTAATAAATACGCCGCTGGCGAATGGAAACGTAACCATGCACCTGAAACTGTTTTAAGCTGGTTAGAGAAGTTTCATACGTGGAGAAGAGGTTAATACTCATGGTTAACTTAAACAAAGCCCTATTAAGGGCTAAATCTTTACCGTTAGCTTTATTGTTACTGCTAAGCACAGTTTATAGCGCTGTTAGTTTGGCGCAAGAAACCTTGCATCAACCATGGCAGACGTTATTAGCTCAGCATGTAAAGCCGATAAATAATGGCCATTCAAGCCAAGTAGATTATGCGGGCATGAAAATGGAACGAGCGCAGTTAAAAACTTATTTAGCTGCTCTTAGTTCAGTTGATAAAGGCCTGTTTGATCAATGGTCAGCACCTAAGCAATTGGCTTTTTTAATCAACGCCTATAATGCTTGGACCGTTGAGTTTATTTTAACCGCATATCCAGACTTAGCATCAATTAAAGATTTGGGTAGCTTTTTTAGTTCACCATGGAGTAAAAAGTTTATTCCATTACTGGGTGAAACACGCAGCTTAGATAATATTGAACACCAATTAATTCGTGGCGATAATAAATATGGTGACCCACGTATTCATTTTGCCGTTAATTGTGCCAGTATTGGTTGTCCTGCTTTGCGTGAAGAAGCTTATAGTGCAGAAAAATTAGAGCAACAGTTAAACGAACAAACGGTGCGTTTTTTAACAGATACAAGCCGTAACCGTTTTAACGACAGTTCAATGGAGCTTTCTGCTATTTTTAAATGGTATGGGGATGACTTCACTTTAGGTTTTCGTGGCAGTAACTCTTTACCGACTTTTATTTTGCTTTATCATCAAGCATTAAATTTAACACCTGCTCAACAAGCATTATTAAAGTCTGAAAATATGGATAATAACTTTTTAAATTATGACTGGGCACTCAATGCAGCTAGGTAAGCTACAGCATTTAATGAGTAGTAAAAAGAGTCGTTTAACGACTCTTTTTACATATGTTTGTCTGAATAAATTTATGATTTCATTAACCAGTAAACAAACATCTGGCTTAAAAGAACAACGTCCTACAACCTCAAAAATAAAAGCCTTTATTGAGAGATTTTGGCAGTTAACCATTATATTAGTCGCCCTACTATCCTTATCATCATTAAGTTATGCTGAAATTTCTTCAGCTGTAATCACTGTTCAAACCGCTATATCTGATGAATTATCTGGTGAAATATCTGCAGCAAAATCGCCTGAAGTATTAACCCACAAAACAACCTTAACAACTCGTTGGAATACCATTGAATCATCAGGTAAAAATCATGCCGTATATTTTCACGCTTGGGGCGGTGACCCACAAATTAATAGTTATATTCAGTGGTTAGCAAAGCGAGTAAAACAATTACATAATATCGACTTACACCATGTAAAACTAACCGACACTAGTGATGCTGTTAGCCGTGTGTTAGCAGAAAAATCGGCAGAAAATCATCAGCAGGGACAAGTTGATTTAGTCTGGATCAACGGCGAAAATTTTGCATCAATGGCTCAATATCAACTATTAGCTAAAGACTGGGTTGCACAATTACCTAATTTTTCGTTAACTAATCCGCATGAAAACGAGGCCATGACCCGAGATTTTGGCTTACCAACACAAGGTATGGAAGCTCCTTGGGGGCAAGCATCGCTGACTTTTTATTACACGCCGACGCATCAAAGCAATGAATTTAATTTTGCACAGCATAGCTATCAAGAGAGTATTCAACATGCGCCTAAAGATATAAACCAGCTACTCATTTGGGCTGAGCAAAATCCTGGGCGCTTTACTTACCCCAAACCGCCTGATTTTTTATCGTTAAGTTTTCTTAAGTATGCGCTTATCGCATTAAACCAATTTCAACCAGAGCAAATAAAATCAGGTTTGTATCAAGCAGTAACACCACTAAGCCAAGCTGCGTTGTTACCCGTTTTATGGCACTACTTAGATAAGTTACACCCTAACTTATGGCACCAAGGACAATACTTTGTTGCCAGTGGCACTGCACTGCAAAGGCTAGTGGGTGACGGTGAAATAAATCTTGGCTTCACCTTTTCTGCGGCGCAAATTCCAGCGTCTGTCGCGCGATATAACTTACCCGAAAACACCCGAAGTTTTGTTATGCAAGATGGCAGTTTAAGTAATATACATTTTATTGCTATTCCTTATAATGCAGCGAATAGTAACTCAGCAAAAATAGTTGCTAATTTTATGCTCAGCGTTGAAGCACAAGCTAAAAAACAACAAGCTGAAGTTTGGGGCGATAGTACCGTTATCGATGTTTCACAATTACCGTCACCGCAACAATTATTGTTTAGTACAAATAAGCAGTCTCCAAGTGCATTACCGATCAACAGTAAAATAAAAGCATTAAGTGAACCTCACCCTAGCTGGTCTAAACTCATCAGCCGTGAATGGCTGAAACGCTATGGGGCGCAATAATTTATGAGCAATTCATTGATCACTAAAACTAAAACTAAAACGCGTGATAGCTTTTTTAGCACGATAGTTAAAATTAGCCCTAAATTGTTAATGGCCATATTAATTTTGCCAGTACTTGGCGGCTTACTCGGCGTAATTTTACCCGCGTTTGGCTGGCTTCCTGCTTTAGATAAAACCCAATTTAACCTACAAGGGTTTGAGCAATTAATGCAAACACCTGGCATAATGCAGATGATAGGCTTGAGCTTTTTCAGCAGTATTGTCAGTGGCTTGCTAGCGTTTATTATCACATTATTATTAATCGCAACATATTTCGATAGCCCTTGGTTAGCGCGCATCCAGCGTTTACTAGGGCCCATTTTAGTTATTCCACATGCGGCAGCCGCAATAGCCATTGCATTTTTAATTACGCCATCGGGTATGATCGCCCGTTTACTTTCGCCATGGATAACCGGATGGCAAAGCCCAATTGACTGGCTACTGCCTCACGACCCATACGGTATAAGCATTATCATGGGGTTAACACTAAAAGAACTGCCCTTTTTATTATTAATGACGTTAAGCGCTATTGCTCAACCAGCGCTTAATATTAAGTTACGCGCTCAATATCGTCTCGCCCTTAGCTTAGGTTATTACCCAATGACCGCGTTTTTCAAAGCGGTATTGCCAAACATATATCCATTAATGCGCTTACCCATATTAGCCATACTCGCCTACGCGAGTGCTAGTGTAGAAATGCCATTAATACTAGGCCCAAATACACCACCAACATTAGCCGTGGCGATAATGAATTGGTTTCATGATGTTGATTTAAGTTTGCGAATAAAAGCATCTGCGGGAGCTTTATTGCAGCTACTGATTACCGTTGCAGTACTCATTACATGGTGGATATTAGAAAGGTTAACACTGGCTATAACCTGCAAAAGCCTCAGCAATGGTCAACGCCAGTACGGCGATATTGTGTGGGCTAAAGTCATCAGTGTTTTTACCGTTTTGTTGATCAGCTCTATCGCGTTAGCATTACTTGGCATGGTGTTTTGGTCGTTTGCTGGCTACTGGCAGTTTCCGCTAGCCTTACCTGAGCAATGGGTGCTATTGCATTGGAAATCTGCTCTACTTCAAGTGCAAACACCTATAATAAACTCGCTCAGTATCGGTTTAGTATCAACAAGTGTTGCGGTCATTTTAACTTTATTAACCTTAGAGTATGAAAAACAAAATGGTGCTCAACTTTCAAATTACAGTAGTTTGATTATATATTTACCGCTGATGATCCCTAGCATTGCTTTTTTATTTGGTTTAGTTTGGTTGCAAGAAGCCTTGCACAGTAAAACAACCTTTATAAATGTCGCCTTGGCACATCTATTGTTTGTTTTACCCTACGTATTTTTATCTTTAGCAACTAGTTACCGTAAACTTGATCCTCGTTATGCCCAAGTTGCTGCAAGCCTAGGTGCCTCACCATTAAAAATATTTTTACAGGTGAGTTTACCGCAACTACTTATGCCTATTCTAATGGCCAGTGCTTTAGGACTTGCCATTAGCTTTAGTCAATATTTACCCACGTTACTTGTGGGCGGTGGTCGATTGAATACGGTGACTACTGAGGCTGTAAGTTTAGCCAATGGTGCTAGTCGTCGCACCAGTGCCGTATATGCACTCATACAAATGCTATTACCTGCCATTGCTTTTTCAATGATATGGCTAGTATCGACACGACAAAACAAACAAAGAACGCACAAGATAAAAAGCGAGGTTACCTTATGAACCCCACTGGCGAGAACAACAGTTTACAGATCGAAAATTTGACCATATCACGAGATAAAGCCCCGCTATTATCACTTAATGAAACAATAAAAGGTGGTGAGGTATTAACTATTATGGGCCCTTCTGGCAGTGGTAAGTCAACCTTATTGAACTGGCTAACGGGCATGTTACCTAAAGGATTTAATGCTAATGGTAACGTACATTTAAATGGCGCTAATATTACCCGCACAGCAAGTTATCAACGCCATATGGGTTTGCTGTATCAAGACGCATTGTTGTTTCCGCACTTATCAGTTGCTGATAACATTGCTTTTGCCATGCCAAAAGGTGATAAAAAATCTCGGGCAACAAAAATTAGCTTCGCCCTCGCTGAAGTTGGTTTAGCAGGTTTAGATCATCGTCATCCCGACAGTTTATCAGGCGGGCAACAAGCACGAGTGGCGCTTTTAAGGGTGTTATTAAGTCAACCTAAAGCTATATTATTAGATGAGCCGTTCAGTAAGTTAGATAGTCAATTACGCCAAGAAACCCGACAGTTAGTTTTTGAACAAATAAAGCAACACAAGTTACCCGCTATAATGGTGACTCATGATGAGTCTGATGCGATTGCCGCTAACGGTAAAGTTATTCACTTGTCGATGAACTAGTCGATAAAATAGTCAGCGAATGAGCTAATATCAACGTAGATGCGCCATAAACATAAAATAGTTAAGAAGAAATTTCATGTTAGATAAATATATTACACCCGTGATAAAGCCCTTATTACATCCAGTAGTGAGTCTTTTAGATAAAAAAAACGTAACGGCTGATCAACTCACCGTTATTGGTTTTATTATTGGTTTATTTGCCGTCCCCTTATTAGCTTTTAATTTATGGGATTTTGCCTTAGCAGCTATTATTTTAAATCGAATATTTGACGGTTTAGATGGCGCACTAGCGCGGCACCAAAATAGCAGCACAAGTGCTGGCGGCTTTTTAGATATTTGCCTCGACTTTTTGTTTTATGCCGCTATACCTTTAGGCTTTGCTCTAGCCAATCCTGAACATAATGCATTAGCTGCTGCGGTTTTATTAGCGGTATTTATTGGTACAGGTTCTAGTTTTTTAGCTTTTGCTATTCCGGCAGAAAAATTCAACTTAGAAAAACCCCAATTTGCTTACAAAAGTTTTTATTATTTAAACGGCTTAACCGAAGGCACCGAAACCATTGCCATCTTCGTTGCATTTTGTTTATGGCCGCAATATTTTGCTGAACTCGCCTATGGTTTTGCTTTTTTAGCGGGTATAACAATAGTTACAAGGGTGTATGGTGGTTATCATACCTTGAAATTACAGACGATAAATATTCAAGCCTCTGCTAAAGAAAGTGCAGATACAAACAATATAAAAACGGATAACTAAATGACCGATGCCAGTATACGATTAAGTATATTTTTTACTGTTTTACTCGCTATGCTCGTGCTAGAAAGTTCTTTTCCTGCACGAAAAAGCAAACTGACTAAGCGCGTACGTTGGTTAGGTAACTTTTCACTTTTAATTATATCGTCAGTCGTCGCTAGATTATTAGTGCCTATTGGTGTTACCGGCATTGCCTTATATGCTTCTTCACAAGGGTTAGGACTGTTCAATAATATTAACTTACCAAACTGGCTGATCATTACCTTAAGCGTATTGCTATTAGATTTAATGATTTACTGGCAGCATCGAATATTTCACCTTGTGCCTATGTTATGGCGTTTTCATAAAGTACATCATGCTGATAGTCATATCGATGCCAGTACAGGCTTGCGCTTTCATCCTATTGAAATTTTGTTAAGTATATTACTTAAGGGCTTAGCTGTGCTATTACTCGGTGTACCTGCTATTGCTGTGATTATTTTTGAAGTGGCCCTTAATGGTTTTGCATTATTTAATCATGCTAATATTCGATTACCTCGCTGGTTAGAGTACCCATTGCGCGCCATACTGATTACCCAAGTTTTACACCGTATCCATCATAGCCAAGTGGTTGAAGAAACTAATAGTAATTATGGCTTTAGTGTCAGTTGGTGGGACAGGTTATTTGGGAGTTATAAATCTCAAGCTAAGAAGTCTGATGAAGATTTAGATATCGGCCTTAAAAACTATAAGGCCGATAATAAAACGGCGACGTTGTTGTCATTACTAAAAATGCCTTTTGACAAAAATTAGCCAACAATTTAGTCACTAAGCTGAGCACAACGCCAAAAGTTAACGTTAAGCTTGATACACTAGACTTATTTAATTAGATCATATTGTTTTTGAGCCGTATATGTTTGCAAGCCAAAATGATCTAAATTATAACTATAAGTCGCATTTTCATTATCAATTTGGCTAGAATGAATACCACCAACACGACATGTGCCACTGCCACAAACTATTTGATCACTCCAACTCTTGATAGAATAAACTCGGCTTGCAATTGTTTTCCCCTCTAACCAATCTAAAAATGGGCTCGACACAGATAAACCACTAGCACCACAAGTAGGTGTCCATACATTCCAAGGATAAGCGCCACAGGTCCATAAACCGCGATATGCACCTGCAACACCAACAAAGGCATCTACCTTATTACTTTTTCCCAATTTTATAACTTGTTGCGCGGCTAGAGTAACGCCCATTGAATGACCAATAATATCAATTTTACCGGTACATGAGCTGGCTATTGCACTACTAATCGCATTGTTAACGGGCGTTTCTTCAGCGCCACTATGATTGTTATAACTAGCAGAAGACCCACCCCAAGATGGCCGAAAAATCTCGCTGTCTTTATAATTTTTTGCCTTGAGTAAATCATAGGTGTTATCCCAGTCAGATGGTGTACCGGTATTACCATGCACTAACACCACACTGTCAACACAGGCGGCATAAACATTTTGAGTTGCAAAAGTCAGTAATAGATAAAGTAGTATTTTGCTTGATACTTTTAAAGGTATTGATTTCATATTGGCTCGCTTATTAATTATAGTTATTACGAATGTTCATTTAATGAACAAGGTTAACTGTAATAAACAATGCATCGAAAAGAAGTGCTACCTTAGTACTAGTTAAATAAGTGCATGTGCAAAAAAACAAAAAACGCATTATGAGTGATTTAACTGTAACTAACTTTATTGCTATTGTGTTGGATGCAAGAAGCACTAGAGTCTAATACTAAGCAAGACAATTACACCAACTGGTATAACCACTATGATTTTATTTATTATTGCGCTATAATTGACCGAAATATGGAAATAGAAAGTGTCAGAATAATTTACAATAGTACTTAAATAGAACAATTAATTACTGGTAACTTATTGTATAAAAATGAATTAATTTATTTGGCGCGCTATTTGCTTGTAAGTACAATATATAATTTTATCTCTATGTTAGATTTAAATAAATCTAAATAGTAGTCTTAGTAAGGTAAATGGAGTTTATATGTTAAATAACATAAAAAATATAAGTTTGATCGCTGCGTTATTAGTATCATCGTCAGCTATGGCTAGTGTAACAACTACATCAGGTCATTTTGGTGGCGTTTCTGATACTGGTAACAACTTCAATCAATTTGAAGTTAATTTCGGTGGCGTTGATGTTAAAGTTTCTGGTTGGTCAGATACTGCTGGTAATACTGCTTCAAACTCAGAAGACTTCGACCCAACAATTGAGCGTGCGGTAGACTTTGATAAAAATGGTTATGGCTGGTCAATAGAAAATACTGATGAGATGAACTCAGGTAACTGTGGTTATTCTCATTCTGCAGATAACCTTGGAGCTGACTGTAACTACCAAGATTATGATTTCTTTCTTTTAGAGTTTTCAGAAGCAGTAACACTTAACAGTGCAACTTACAGCTGGAGATATAGAGACAATAATGGAAGATCTTACACAGAAACTAAATCAGAAGCAACCGCGTCTAACCAAGTTAGTGTAGCTGCATTACGCTCAGGTTCACTTGATCAAAGTACTTGGCAAGATGTTAAAGACAATCAGACAATCGCTTCAAACTGGTCTCAAATGCGTTATTCTGGCACTGATAAGCAAGCTTACTATACTAACTTTGGTCAAACAGGTAGTGGTAACGCTTCAAACTTAGCGAATACAAGCTCAAATTTCTGGTTGATTGGTGCATTAAATGCCGCAGTATTTGGTGGTAATACAAGTTGGGAAGGTGATGACGGCATGAAGTTAGCTGGCATTACTTTTACTACAAGTTCACAATCTCCAGCAACCAGCGTACCTGAGCCGAGCTCAATTGCTTTGTTTGGTTTAGCTATTGCAGGCTTATTTGCCTCTAGTCGTAAGAAGCTAAAGTAATAAATATTTCTTAATAAAAAAGATGGCTAAGCCATCTTTTTTTATGCCCTAAGCTTTCTAATGACTCTTCTTATGACATTAATTTAACTTATTATTCCTTTTAGAATAGGCTAGATTAAGCAATAATTACTTATGTTAGTTTATTCACTCTTTATATTTTGGATTGCCATGCGATTATTTTTATTCAGTATTTTTCTAATCAGCTCTATTACAGCTGCTGCCAACAACTTTGAAAAAGCACTCACCGCTTATAATAGTAATCAAATTGAAGAAGCTTATATTCATTTAAAGAACGTTATGCAAGACGAACCTGAAAACCTTTCAGCTAAAGTATTAATGGGCAAAGTATTAATGCATAAACAATATTTTGGTGACGGCATCGCGATACTCGATGAAGCATTAATTGAAGGCGCTGATATTAACTTATTCTTAAATGAGTTAGGCAGTGCCTTGATTATCGCTCGAGAGTATCAACAAGTTATTGATTTAGGGAAAGGTAAATCGTTAAATACCGAAAATAAACTTACATGGTATCTGTTGTCGGCTAACGCTTATCGTGCGCTAGACAACATAGAGGAGACTCGTAAATATTTTAAACTTGCGCTAAGCCTAGCACCAACAAATGATCGAGCGCTGGGTTCTCTCGCCGCATTTGAATTAAACCAAAAAAATTACAGCTCAGCAGAAAAATTAATTGATCAAGTCATTACTTTATATCCTGAACAAAGCAGAATTTGGCATCTTAAAGGTCAGCTATACATAAGTAAAAAAGATAATAAAAGTGCTTTAAATGCCTTCGAAACTGCCTATAACATTGATAATAACGACCCTATTGTGCAGCGCTCACTCGCTAATGCCTATACTAATGCTGGCAAGTTTGAAGAAGCACTCTTATTGGTTAATAAAATTTTGATTAATACACCTGATGATCCTATGGCAAAATTACTACAAAGCGAACTCTTAGCCAATACAGCTAAGTTTGAAGAAGCTAAAGCCGTGCTTATAGACATCAGCCAAAAATTATCCTTATATACCGACGAGCAAAAAAGTACTAACGCCTCACTAACCTATGTTGCTGGTGCTGCGGCATATTTACAAAATGACTTTGAAGTGGCTCAAAAAGAGCTACTCGCCTATTTAAGAGATGTACCACAAGACTTTGCCGCTATAAAAATGTTAGTTGACATATATTTACGCCAAAACCAACAAGATAAAGCCTTAGATTTACTTGAAGCAAAAGAAAAACTGATTGTTAACAACTTACCGTTAGCAACAAAACTAATAGATTTATATTTAAACAATCAGAAAATTTATAAAGCTGAGCGACTAATAACAACTTTAGAAGACGAATTTAAGAACAGCCAGGCGTTAATATTTGCGAAAGTGAATTACTTATCAAAAATAGAGCAATTTGATAACGCAATTGCCTTACTTGACCAACATCAACCAAAAGAATTTAATGGTATATTTTTGCTTACTAAGGGTCTTGTCTACCGTGCCAATAAAAAAATAGCAGAAGCAAATGAAATTGCGGACACTCTCTTAGAAGCACAACCATTAAATTCCGATTTTTTAACCTTTAAAGGTGTGTTGTTGTTACAACAGCAGCAATGGAGCGCCGCGGTTAAAACATTTGAGCAAGTTTTATCTATTAAACCTGGAGACTTTAACAGCCTTTTTAATATTGCTAACGCTAAAGCGGCATTAGGTGAATTTGGGGATGCTAAAGTTATAACAACAAAACTTTTAGAAACACAGTCAGCATTTGCTCCCTTAATTATTTTAGACGCCAAGCTAGATCGAGACATGGACAATAGCGCCCTTGCTCTTGAGAAACTGACAAAATTAACCAGTGCGAGTAAAACTAACATCAAAGCCTCTGAGGTTTTAGTCGATATCTATATGCAACAAGGTGACTATGAATCAGCACTAAACGAATTAGACAACCTCAATAAGTTAGTGTTTTTAAACCCTGAATATATAAAGCAAAGAATTGAAATCTATATAGCTATTAAAGATACAAAGCAAGCTATAAAGCAAATTGAAATACTTGAAGGAATAGTAGAAGGTCCAAGAGCATTTTATGAACTAAGCCAATTATATTCCAAGTCTAATGAGCCTTTAAAAGCGCAAGCAGTATTAAAAAGAGCACTTATATTAGCCCCTGAAAACTTACTGATACAATTACAAATAGTTAGGTTAGATATTCAATTAAATTCGCTAGAACTAGCCGACAGCAAGCTTGTTGCTATCGAAAAAGCCTATACAAATAACCCTAATGTTCTTTTAGTTCGTGGTGATTTACTAGCAAAACAAGAAAAGTTAACTCTGGCCAGTGAAAAATATGCAGCAGCGCTTTCATTAGACCACAATTTTATTCAAGCATTAGTAAAATTGTACCAAATGACAACATTAGGTTTTGGTCATGAAGCATTTCAAAGTATCACCAATGAAATTTTGACCAAAAACGAAGATTTTCATTTTATGCGTAACCTTTTGGCAGATCATTACTTAAATATCGGTGATACAGTAAATACTAAAGTTCACTATGAAATTTTAAAAGAAGTCGAAGAACTGCCAAATAAAGCGCAAGTGTTAAATAACTTAGCAAATATTTTATTAAAGGAAGATCTAACTTTAGCTGAAAAATATGCCCTCAACGCATTAGCACTAGATGATACATCTTCCGCTATACTAGACACCTACGGGTGGATAAAAGCTTTACGAGGAGAATTTGAAGAAGGCTTAACTTTACTTAGACGAGCCTATACCATGAACTCTAATGATCCCGCAATTAACTATCATTTAGGCTACACATTAATGAAACTTAATCGAATTGAGGAAGCAAAAAGAGAATTAGGCCGTGCGCTTTCTAGCGATATTAATTTTTCCGAACGAGATGAAGCTAAAGCGTTATTAGAAAGCATTAAATAACGAATATAGTTAGTTGTGTAAGATGGCGCTCATAAAACGAAGTGTAATAGGTATTTCGTTTTATGAGGCTTTATATAAGCGAGGCTTTATATAAGCGAGGCTTCTAGTACAAATAAAGCATATCTCGACCAAGTTTTCCTTTCTTTAGTATCAATTACAAACCCCATAATTTCTCATCAGCTTAAAAGTACGTTTATCAATACGTTCGCCTTTATCAATATGTTCGCCTTTGAGCAATTTCAATTCAGTTTTATCTGTAATCCAAAAGATTAATCACCTTAGTTGGCATTATATAAAGAGTATTATTAAATTTGACATGCCTAATGTGTGATTTTTCAGTAAAGTGCTCCATAAATACTGTCTCTTATACACATCTGACGCTGCCGACGAATAGAGAGGTGTAGA
>OMOM01000772.1_pt1 | contig 12435 bp, 13 predicted proteins | sample 1646501 | NCBI WGS metagenome assembly OMOM01 (sample SAMN05416802, study PRJEB24817) | seawater metagenome | isolation source: Sea water | place: Canada:Atlantic | collected 2013-07
ATACCAAAGCGGACATTAGATTAATATGATTTTTAGTATTGAATTCTATGGCGCTTCTGGGCACTTAGTTCCTTAGAAAATATGAATAATTTTTCCTAAATTGGTAGCTAAAATCTCTTAGCTACAACACTGTCAACAGGGGGCTAAATACCGAGGTAAAATAGACGCATTACTCGCAATCATTATTTATAAGAAGCCATAAAAAACGAATCATATAGATTCGTTTTTTTGGAATCGTTAACTATTAAGCAACTACATTGCTCATAAACTTCATGAAAATTAAAAACATTACTTTTCTTTTTGTAAAAATGCCGGCAGGGAATGACCAGAAAGTACCAATATTCCCGCAAAAATGCCTAAGTTCTTAATGAAATTTTGCATTTCATGTGCGGCATCTAGACCCGAAAAATTCCAAAAATCATGCAACGAAATATTAATGACTAACACCAAGCCTGCTAATAACAATGCGACGATTCCGGTAAGTCGATTTGCAATAAGCATCAAAGCAGCGACTATTTGGAAGATTCCCGCCAATGCTAATAACACAGGGACAAATGGCATATTGTGTTTTTCCATTAGCTGTATATGCATATCCCAAGATACAAATTTCATGATACCGGGAACCAGAAAATAGAATGCGAGTAAAACACGTCCAACCGTTAATAAGAGAGTGTTCATTTTTCAATCCTTGTTTGTTACTGTCTAATGACTATCTAAATAAAGCGAATTATAATGCAGCGCCATTGACGGTCAGTTTCACATCAATATTACCATTAACGGCATTTGAGTATGGGCAGACTTGATGTGCAGTTTTAACCAATGCGATTGCTTGCTCATCATCCAGTTCTAACGTTACCGCTAATGAAACGCTTAATGCAAAACCACCCGCTTCATTAGGACCAATACCCACTTCTGCAGAGACAGGTGCTGTCGCTAATTTTAATTTTTGCCCTCCCGCTACATGTAAAATGGCATTTGAAAAACAAGCAGCGTAACCCGCTGCAAATAACTGTTCAGGGTTTGTTGCTGCGCCCGTTCCCCCCATCTCTTTTGGGTAACTTAGTGCAAGGTCGAGTATATTATCATCTGTGCTTACTTGTCCGTTACGTCCTGCAGAAGCCGTTGCTGTTGTTGTATATAGGGTTGTCATAATGATTTCCTTTTGAACATGTTTAATTAGTAGGTATTTAATATAATTGCCCGCAATTAGGTTGTGAGCAATTTGATTTATGGGATTATAGCTCGATTAAAAAGCAAAATACAAGTATATTGTGCACAATCTTTTTAGTCAGAGGTATAATATGAGCTCATCAACAACAGCATGCGATCAAAATGAAGCAGAAACGCCTCAGTTATTATTAAAGAATCAAGTGTGCTTTTCACTTTATAGCGCTTCAAATGCGTTAATTCGTTCTTATCGTCCGCTACTGAGCGCACTCGATCTGACTTATTCTCAATATTTAACCATGATGGTAATTTGGGAGAAAAATGGTATTAACGTGAAGGATCTTGGCCATGACTTACATCTCGACTCAGGTACATTAACCCCTTTACTAAAACGTTTAGAAGTAAAAGGCTTTATAACGCGCGAACGTAGTGATGAAGATGAGCGTGTTAGATTGGTATTTTTAACCACTCAAGGCCAACAGTTAAAAAGTCAGGCTGAATCAGTACCAGAAGCTATTTTCTGTAAAAGCCAACTTCAAGTGGCTGAATTACAGCAACTCAAAGCAAGCTGTGAAAAGCTATTAGCCAACTTACAAAAATAAGAACCATGGCGCCAGGCCTTTAATCTTGAATTTTCGCAAAGCGAACATTGATTTTAGAAGGCGCATTTCGGGGCGATTACGCCATAGAGTATATATCCTAAAAAAATTTACCCCATAAGTTTCCAAGACTTCAGCTTAACTGTAAATTCAGTGTGACAAAAAAATCATAATTGACAGTTTTATTTAAGTTATTAAACGTAACCTTAGAGTGTAGGTTTGATTTACACACTATCTGCTTTTTTTGGTAAGGGTTAACAAAAGTTATATAGCTACTATTTCGCGATACTAACTTTATATAGTTCGAGCCTTTACTGATTGAGACGAGCCTGAAGACTACTCCGGAGTTAATTGAATATTTACTAATATTTACAATAATTCCTTGATACGAACTTTTAATTTTACATTCTCTGGATATATAAAAAAACCTTTCAAAACTTAATATTATTGAAAGGTCAAATGGATATTTGATGTTCATAATTAATGAGTCAAGCTAATAGTATAGAGTCTTAAATTTCTGTTTATCTATTTATTCAGCAGAGCAGAAGATATTATCCAGTAAGCCCAATAACCACAGGTGTAACGGATTATTATTTGAGCGTTGATGCCAGGCAACAATAACGTCAAATTTTGGTGGGTTTTGTTCAATTTCTATCGCAACTAACTTAGGATCTGGTAATAGTCTCGATGGTAAAAATGCAATGGTGTTGGTCGCTTCAATAATGGTTGATGCAGCAGAGAAACTAGGCACGGACATGAGTATATGTCTTTTTATTCCTTGTTTAGCAAACCAAGAGTCATGTGAGCCTTTTAAATTAGGTCTTGAAGGTGAGATAACAATCTGTGGCAGCTGTGCTAGTTCTAACAAGCTATATTTTTTCCCGCGATAAATTGAATTATTACCTGTTACGCATACATGATGGTCTTCAAATAAACGCTTGTTTGGGTAGTTTTCAGGAATAAATTCAGGAAAAGTAAACACAAGATCAAGTTCACCCGTCACCATCAGTTGGTTTAAATTATCCGACTCAAAATCCCTGATGATCACTTTTAGGTTTGGTGCTAACGCATTCACTTGCGTTAATAACATTGGAAGAATGGTGACTAGCGCATAGTCTGATGAACTTATTTGTAATATTCCTGAAAGCTCAGCAGGGTTAAATTTTTCGCCGGTAATTAAGTTGTCGATATCCGCCAATATCTGATTTACCCGATGTTCCATCTTTTCTGCAACTTGCGTTGGAATTACGCCATTACTGGTGCGTATAAACATTTCATCATCAAAGGTATGTCTAATTTTTTTCAATTGCTCACTAATCGCTTGTTGAGTTAAGCCCATAATATGAGCAACTTTTGACAAATTTCTTTCCTGAAGTAATAGCTGTAATACGCGCAGTTGTTTAATGTCTAGTCGATTGATACCACTCATTTTTGTATCTCCAACAAATTTATATTGTTTTCATTTGTATGAAAGGAAGATTAGCATACATCCCATCAAGTTAATTCGTTATTTATTGAGCTTAATTGGACCTTATTATGTTATTGAATGCCGCAAATCAAAATCAGCCGACCATTGCAGCTGAAATCAATTATATCAAGCCAAATATTCAAGCGACGTTTGATTTATCAACAAGCAAAAAAAGTGCCGACACTCTTACCGAACAAGTGGATAAACGCGTGGTTGAAATTACGGATGCTCGTTTATTAGCAAAAACTGCGACACTGAAAGAAGATGGTTTTGGTTTAGTTGCCAATAAATATCATATGGCTGATTATTTTGATGACGCTATGGTTAGCACTGAACTTTATCCGCAAATCATCAAACATCTTATGGGCTTAACCAATGCCAGCAAAGGCGTGGTATTCGACCATACAATTCGTTCGGTTGAAGACAAGCTTCATCGCGCTGAAAAACGCTCTCCTATTCATACGGTACACAACGATTATGTCGCTAGCTCTGCACAATATCGTTTACATATTGAACTTGAAAAACAGGGCTTAAAGGCGAGTGACTATCATCGCTATCAATTTATTAATACTTGGATACCGCTAGTTGATGTGGTGTTAGACAGCCCACTTGCATTTGCGGATATGCGCAGTGTTACTTCAGAGCAATCACATTTGCTTCAGGTTGCATATCCTGATCGTGTTGGGGAAATTGAAGGTTTTAGTTATAACCAAAACAATCGTTGGTTTTATTTCTCTCGAATGACATCGAAAGAACAACTTAATTTTAAAGTATTTGATAGCGACAAAAGCAATGCAGTTAATAGAACTCCGCATAGTGCTTTCTCACTGCCTTCGGTGGCTGAAAACGCGCAAAGTCGCGTCAGTATTGAGGTGAGAACTATTTTGTTATTCAACAAATAAATTAACTGAAATCATATTAACAATAGGCTATGTGTAAATACCAAACTCTAGCCACGTACCTAACAAATAGCACAAAAAATTTATAAATTAAGCACTTAGTGGTGCTAGTAATGTTGAAAAACGGTGACAGCATTGGAACTCATTTATTAATCACCGCTACGATTATATTAATTTTATTTTGGAGTAGTAACGCATGACATTTTCAACTTTATTTAAAACCACAGAACTTGGCCCTTATACCCTTAAAAATCGTATTGTACTTCCGCCATTGACACGTTCTAGAAGTTCTCAACCGGGCAATATTCCTAATCAGTTGATGGCTAATTACTATGCGCAACGTGCTGGCGCTGGCTTTATGGTCACTGAAGGCACTCAAATTGAACCAAGAGGGCAAGGTTATGCGTGGACACCCGGTATTCATAGTGCAGAGCAAGTTCAAGGGTGGAAACAGGTAACACAAGCAGTACACGATGCGGGTAGCATTATTTTTTGTCAATTGTGGCATGTTGGTCGTGTTTCTCATACATCATTACAACCAAACCAAGAAGCACCTGTTGGCCCATCTGCATTGAAAGCTGATGCGGTTAAAGTTTTTATCGAAACTGCCCCACAGCAAGGCGCATTAGCTGATCCAAGTGAGCCTCGGGCATTATCAACTCTTGAAGTTGAGGAGCTGGTACAAATGTACAAACAAGCTGCGGTAAATGCTAAAGAAGCCGGCTTTGATGGTGTTGAATTACATTGTGCTAATGGTTATCTGGTGAATCAATTTATTTCTGAACATACCAACGATAGAACTGATAAATATGGTGGTAGCTTAGAGAATCGCTTACGATTTTTAAAGGAAATAACGCAAGCCGTTGCTGACGTTATGGGGGCTGACAAAGTAGGCGTAAGGTTTGCGCCATTATTTGAAAGTACTGATGAAGTGCGGGTTTATTTAGGTTTAGTAGAAAGCGATCCGCATGCAACCTATATTGCAGCCATTAAAACGCTAAATGATATTGGTATCGCTTATTTATCACTTGCTGAAGCGGATTGGGATAATGCGCCTGATTTACCTGAAGAATTCTACAAGGCGGTAAGAAAAACCTTTGACGGTTTAGTGATGTATGCCGGTAAATATACGCCTGAAAAAGCATTAAGAGTTTTAACTGAAGGCAATGGTGATATTTTTGGCTTTGGCCGTCCATTTATCGCTAACCCTGACTTACCAGAGCGTATTAAGAACGAATGGTCGTTAAACGACGTTGATCCAACAAGCATGTATGGCGGCACTGATAAAGGTTATACCGATTACCCTGTGTACGCTTTATAAGCCGTTTTTATAAAAACGGGGCATGGATTAATTAGTCATTAACTGGTGCTTAAACTAACTATTTACTCAACAAAAATATACTGGAATTTATTATGAAAAAATTACAAAACATAGCGTATACCGCAAAAGCAACAGCCACTGGTGGTCGTGAAGGTACTGCAAAATCTGACGACGGCCGTTTAGACGTTACATTGTCAACACCCAAAGGTTTAGGGGGCGATGACGGGCAAGGTACTAATCCTGAACAGCTATTTGCTGCGGGTTATGCAGCTTGTTTTATCGGTGCGCTAAAATTTGTCGCGGGTCAAGAAAAAATCAGTTTACCTAGAGAGACTTATATTAACTCGGAAGTCGCTATTGGTGCAGTTGAAGGCGGTTTTGGTATAGCAGTGAAACTTGCGGTTTCATTAGGCGATATGGATAAAGACAAAGCACAGACTATGGTAGAGCAAGCACATAAAGTCTGCCCATACTCAAACGCAACACGCGGCAACATTGACGTGACATTAAGCATTATTTAATTAACAGATAAAACGCTCAATTTTCTGCTTAGACCAACGTATTTATAAATTACTTTTTTGAAAAGTTTTAGGATATAACAATGTTAAATTTCAGTTTTAAAAACCCAACCCGTATTCATTTTGGTGAAGGGCAAATTGCCGCTATTTCCAAAGAAATCCCTTTAGACGCACGAGTATTATTGGTTTATGGCGGTGGTTCAATTAAAGTTAATGGCGTCTATCAACAAGTGAGTGATGCACTTATAGAACATACTTGGTTTGAGTTTTCAGGTATCGAACCAAATCCAACCTATGACACCTTGATGAAAGCGCAAGAAATAATTAAAGCGGAAAACATTGATTATTTACTTGCTGTTGGTGGCGGCTCCGTTGTTGATGGCGCTAAATTTATTGCCGCAGCTGCACTTTATGAAGGTGACGATGCTTGGGATATTCTTGCTAAACAGCAAGCCGTCACAAAAGCATTACCTATTGGCGCGATATTAACCTTGCCTGCAACAGGCTCTGAAAGTAATGGCAACGCAGTGGTAACACGTGATGGTAATAAACTACCTTTCAAGAGTCCTTTGCTTTGTCCATTATTTGCGGTGTTAGACCCTAGCGTGACATTGTCATTATCGGATCGTCAAATCAGTAATGGCGTCGTTGATGCCTTTATTCATGCCATCGAGCAGTATCTAACTTACAGCGTTAATGGCAAAGTGCAAGACCGTTTCAGTGAAGGTTTAATGCAGACCTTAATTGAAGAAGGACCAAAAGCGTTATTACCTGAGACTAAAGAAAACTTAGAAGTTCGAGCCAATATTATGTGGTCGGCAACCATGGCGTTAAATGGTCTTATCGGCGCAGGCGTTCCACAAGATTGGTCAACGCATATGATAGGTCATGAACTTACCGGTGCTTTTGGTATCGACCATGCACGTACCCTATCTATTGTATTGCCTGCGGTAATGAAAGTTCGTAAAGAGCAAAAATGTGAAAAGTTACTACAATATGCGACACGCGTTTGGCAAATAACTGATGGTGATGACAACGCACGTATTGACCAAGCGATCCGTTTAACTGAAGAGTTCTTCGAAACAATGCAAGTACCAACACGTTTATCTCACGTAGATCTTGGTAGCAAAGATATCGACTTACTGATTGAACGATTAGAGAAACATGGTATGACGGCATTGGGCGAAAATAACGATATTACCTTAGCAATAAGCCGTGAAATTTTAACTCAAGCATTGTAATGATTAAGACAGGCAAAAGTGGCGTGTGCATCACTTTAAAAGGTTCACACGCAGACTTTTTTAATACCTCTCAACACTATCTCTTTACATTAGCTCTTTCTTAATAGGAATGAACATGACTCAAAGAACTGATATAAATCGCCAAATGGTTTTGGCATCTAGACCTTTTGGCGCACCAACAGCTGAAAACTTTACGCTGGTAAATAGCGAAAAACCAACACCTAAAGCCGGTGAAGTATTACTTCGAACTGTTTTTCTTTCACTCGACCCTTATATGCGTGGGCGAATGAATGATGCTAAATCTTATGCAGACCCTGTTGCTTTAAATGAAGTCATGGTCGGTGGTAGTGTTTGTCGCGTAGAAGAGTCAAACCATAGCGATTATAACATAGGTGATTGGGTTGTCGCTTTTGGTGGTTGGCAAGATTATAGCGTTATCAATGGTAGCGAATTGTTGAAGCTTGATAACAACATGGCTAACCACTCGCATGCTTTAGGTGTATTAGGTATGCCAGGGTTAACAGCTTACATGGGTTTGCTTGATATTGGTCAGCCAAAAGCGGGCGAAACGGTCGTTGTTGCGGCGGCAACAGGTGCTGTAGGTAGCCTAGTGGGTCAAATTGCCAAATTAAAAGGCTGTACAGTGATAGGCATTGCTGGTGGCGATACCAAATGTAACTATGCGGTTGAAATCTTAGGTTTTGATTATTGCCTTGATCATAAAAGTGAAAATTTAGCTGAGCAATTAGCGGCGGTTTGTCCATCAGGCATTGATGTATATTTTGAAAATGTTGGCGGTAAAGTGTTTGACGCTGTTATGCCATTACTGAATAGCTGTGCGCGCGTTCCTGTATGTGGACTAATTTCTCAGTATAACGCAACCGAATTACCCAGTGGACCGGACAGATTGTCTTTGTTAGTGGGCACACTATTGACTAAGCGCATTAAAATGCAGGGTTTCATTGTGTTTGATGATTATGGTCATTGTTACCCTGAATTTAGTCAGCAAATGTCTAAATGGCTAAATGCGGATGAAATAAAGTACAAAGAGCATAGAGTTGAAGGCCTTGAGAACGCAGTAAATGCTTTTATTGGTTTATTACAAGGTGAAAATTTCGGCAAGTTAGTTGTACGTGTTGGGCCAGATGCACTCGTATAAAACCGCGTAAAAATAATGAGACACGATGATATAACCGCATGACATCATCGTGCTTCTATTTTGTCATTAATTGATAAATTCTGATGGCTTAAATCTCATACATCAAATTTAGAACAGAAAATTAACAGATTACAGTAATGTAATTTTAGGAAACCTTTCATGCCAACACTTACCTCCTATGACCCAATTAATCGAGCGCCTTTGGGTGATGTATCTATTGCTGAGCCTGCAGATATTCCAGCGATTGTTTTACGTGCAAAGCAGGCGCAAAAATCTTGGGCAGCATTGTCGCTTGATGAGCGTCAACAAATAGTCGTTCAGGCTTATGAGTGTCTTACTGCAATAGAAGATCAGCTAGCATTATTGATCAGTAAAGAAATGGGTAAAGATTACCGTAGAGCAAGTTATGAAGTGGCTGGAACCGTTCAAAATCCCGCTTATTTTACACAGGAAATAGCGCAAGCGTTAAAGACTGAATCAATGGGACCTAATGCTGAAATGCAATATCGACCATTAGGTGTTGTTGCTGTTATTTCACCTTGGAATTACCCTTTGGCTATGGCGAATAACTTATTATTGCCTGCACTGGTTGCTGGTAATAGTGTGGTGTTAAAGCCGTCTGAAGAAACGCCTCTGGTTGCCGAACTTTTTGTTAAAACCTTAAATAAAGTGTTACCTGAAGGAGTGTTACAAATTGCACAGGGTGATGCAGAAACCGGTAAGGCGTTAGTTAATAGCGAGATCAATATGGTTGCGTTCACCGGCTCATTAGCTGCAGGCAAACATATTATGGCCAGTGCGGCATCAGGACTAAAACGTTTAGTCATGGAGTTAGGAGGTAATGACCCTCTTATCGTAATGGCAAGTGCTGATATCGATGAGGCAGTTCAGTTTGCGGTGGCAAGCTCTTTTGAAAATACGGGGCAAATGTGTACCTCTACCGAGCGCATTTATGTTGATGAACGTATAGCTGATGAGTTTGAGCAAAAAGTTGTCGCTTTAGCTCGTCGATATCGTGCGGGTGCTTGGGATCAAAGCAATGCAAACATTGGACCTATTGTTAACCCTAAGCAACATGAACATGTACTATCTCAACTAAAAGATGCTCATGTTAAAGGTGCAACATTCTTATTAGGAACGCATCATTATGAACTACCTTTTATACAGCCTACAGTCGTGACAAATATCACGCCCGATATGCTGCTAGAGAAAGATGAAACCTTTGGTCCCGTTGTTGCCATAAGTCGTTTTAAGCAATTATCTGAAGCGGTTGAACGTGCCAATGCCAGTGCTTACGGCTTAGGTGCTGTAATTTTTGGAGGCGCTGGGGCAGATAAAGTTGCGCAACAAATGGAAGCTGGCATGGTAGGAATCAACCAAGGTGCTGGCGGCATTGGACCTTGGGTCGGTGCAAAACAAAGTGGTTTTGGTTTTCATGGTACTGCTGCTGGACATCGTCAGTTTGCGCAGGTACGCGTCATCAGTAAATAAGTCCGTATTTAATGGAGTAAACAATGAATACAAAAACAGATACAGTTGCTGACTTTTTTGTCGCTGCTTTAGAACCCGGTGCAGAGCATCCCGCTTTACCTGCATGGGGCAACCGCCATGTGAATGCTGCACACTTAGATGAACATTATGATGTCAGTGATATTAAACGACACGACTTGGTGCAGGTGTCTGGTGCATTTCAGTTACTAAATGTATTGGACAAAGATGAATGTGAAAGGCTAATTAATATTAGTGAGGAGTTAGGCTTTTTACCCGATGCCGCTGTTTCTTTACCACGAAGTGTGCGACATAACGACAGCTTGACTTGGATTGTTGATGAACAAACTGATGGGATTATTTGGCAACGCATTTCGCATTTAATGGATGACCGACAAGCTATTTTTTCAGGCAGTAAAGCGTTGGGTATCAATGCGCGTTTTCGGTTTTATCGTTATAATCCTGATGATTATTTTAAACCGCATTCTGATGGTTCTTGGCCGGGTAGTCGTATTATTAATAATGAGCTAGTCGCTAATGCTTATCCTGATCGCTATAGCCAAATGACCTTTTTAATACTATTAAGTGAAGACTTCGAAGGTGGTGAAACACGTTTCATGGTCAATGCTGATGATCCTACTAAACCGGCAACAGCGGGGGATAAGGTTAGTCATGTTGACATTCGAACCCCTGCCGGCAGTATATTGTGCTTTCCGCATGGCATGCATCCTTTACATTGCATACACAGTTCAGTGCCGATTAGTGAGGGAGTTAAATATATAATCCGTAGTGATGTTTTATTTGAGTTGTAAGCATACAATTTGGCCACTTCATTAGCTCTATTTAAATCAGCTTTTAGCCTGAAAAAGTCGTTACTGTGGTTTCTTTTTCATATATGAGGATAGTCAGTAAACAGCATGTGGCAATAGTGACAGTTAACTCTATCTCAGGCTCAGGGTGTGATATAACTTCTATTGTCTATACATCACAATAGAAGCTATAAATGGGGCGTTAACTCCTTAGAGTATATGGTCTAAAAATAATTTCCTACCAAGCTTTGGGGGCGAAAGCGCCTTAGATTTATTACTCTAATTTTATGTGGAGCTTAGTTGATTCTAATGTCCGCTTTTAAGATTGGGTAGATAATTGTACGAAAAGTATTGAATAAGATTTTAGGTGTAAATTAATAGACATATTTAAATTATATGTGGCAGTTTTAGGCTAACAAGTTTCAAGTACAGGTATAAACCTAAGGTCAGCTTATGGCTATCACTTGACGTTAAGATAGTCCGATAAGGCATGTCAACTAAGCGCACCAAGAAGTCATAAAAACGAAATATTGAAATGTCGGCAATCGTATCTTTGTGAACATTAAGCTAGTGATCATTAGAGACTTCTTCAGCTAGCCAATAGCTGACGTTAAGCCTTTGCAAAGTCATGATGATATTCAGGGAAATACTAACCGGAATTAACTGTTCGTTTGTGAGGCAGGTGCTCTCTCCTAGACCACCTGAGGTACATCACAAGCTAGTACTTAGAAATGACTACACTGTGTTTTATAGTTCATATAATCTAATTTAATATCGTAAAATATATACTATAATATCTTCAAACCAATAAAAACACACAATTTGAATTCACCATATCGACATAGTGAAGTACTAAGGTTCACGATACTAATATGACCTACGACTTAGATTTATATCATTGTGTCAAAATCTATTAATAGCGAGTTGAATTAGACTCTAATTCAACAAGCCAATCTTCTATCGCGGATATTCTCCACATCAACTCCCCACCGGGATCTTCAATTGGTTTAGGGAATTTCCCATCCTTGCGCCACCGGTAAAGTGTTGTTCTGTCTCTACCAATTAACTCACATACTTCTTTTTGCCTTATCAATTTATTACGTCTGCATTCCATTGTTGTATTTCCATCCTTGTTAAATCATTTAGTCGATAGAGATGGTTGACGATTTGTTTAACTTTACAACACAAACTAAAAATAAATAATTTTACTTAGTAAAATCAATAGAATAGTTCTTTTTTTATTGTATGCGTAGAAAATTACGGGATAAAACTGTATGGTTTTTCAATCTAAACAACTTGATACTTATAAACTATTATCATTTTGATATCTATAAACTATTTCCAACAAAATTGATGGACCAAGCTTTAAATGAATTCAAACTGACAAATAATATTTTGAGTTTTAAAAATAATGGTCACAGCCAGGTCACAAACTTAGATTTATCATAATAAAACCGCTAAAGCTCCTATTTTAAAAGGGGTTCAAGTACATATTCACTTTAAGTGTTTGCTCATATAAAGCAAAAAGTAATTAGGTTTATCATAATAAAATACACTACCGTTTTGGTGTTTTCTACTTTCATGATGAGTGTTGACTGTCTAGAAGCTGAAATGCACTTTGCATGTATCACCCTCCTTATTTTAAAGGGATAAACAAGAATTCCCCTAAATTAATCATCAAAAACGCCTAATGATTATCATAATAAAATATACTACCGTTTTGGTGTTTTCTACTTTCATGATGAGTGTTGACTGTCTAGAAGCTG
>OMOM01000778.1_pt1 | contig 12308 bp, 8 predicted proteins | sample 1646501 | NCBI WGS metagenome assembly OMOM01 (sample SAMN05416802, study PRJEB24817) | seawater metagenome | isolation source: Sea water | place: Canada:Atlantic | collected 2013-07
ATTGCTAACTTTGGATTTAATTAGCTGCTTTGTTTTGATGATGTTATTAAAACCCACAAATACGACGACTAGAGGACGCAAAAATGACAATTCACTGAGCAAATGTGGCAACATTATGGCAATTACAACATTTAGCAGCATCAGTGCTGTTTATTCGATATTATTTACCCCAGATAATTAAAAGTAGTTAGCCAAAACACATAAAGGATAAACATGTCGAAACGGATCGCTATTGTCGAAGACGATGCTGCCATTAGAGAAAACTACGCTGATGTATTGCGCATGCAAGGCTATCAGGTACAAACATATGCCAATAAAAATAGCGCAATAGAAGCATTTAACTTACGTTTGCCTAATTTAGCTATTTTAGACATAGGTCTTGAGCACGAATACGACGCAGGTTTTGAGTTGTGCCAATGGCTAAGATCAAAGTCGACTACTTTACCTATTATATTTTTAACTGCTCGCGATAGCGACGTAGACACTGTTTCAGGTTTACGTATTGGTGCTGACGACTACCTAACAAAGGATATAAGTTTACCGCACTTATCAGCACGGATAGCTGCGCTGTTTCGACGCCAAGACGCCTTAGGTAAGCCACAACAGGTAGATCACATGCTAACTATTGGGCCACTAACAATAGATAGTCAACGCATGACCATTCAATGGAAAGATCAGCACGTAGAATTAACCATTACTGAATTTTGGATGTTGTTTGCCCTAGCAAAACATCCAGGACATGTGAAAAACCGTAGTCAGTTAATGCAAGATTCAAAAATATATGTTGATGACTCCACCATTACTTCACATATCAAACGTATTCGTAAAAAGTTTAGCCAACTTGATGGTGAGTTTAATTGTATTGAAACAGTCTATGGCATGGGCTATCGCTGGAATCAAACCACGATAGCATCAACAGGTAGCTAAATAGATATGGCAATGAAGTGGCGTTTTGGCTTAAGAAGTAAGCTGCTATTATTATCTGGTTTTTTATTCACCATTCCTTGGTTTGGCTACCAGTATGTCTGGGAAATGGAAAAATACTTACGCTACGGCCAAGAGCAAACCATTATAGGTACCGCAAGAGCACTCGCAACTGCGATGCATGAACGCGCCAATTTATTTAATAATCAAGCGAGTTTTTTACCCAGTGTAGAAAAAGGTAAAGACCTCTACAGTTATGGCTTGTCAGCGCCGATTCAGCTTGATGGCTTAAATCAAGATTGGCCCGACTTTGCCAATAAAGCGCATTTTTATCAACAAAACAATCAGCTTTATAGCCAATTAACCCCAGAACAATTATCAATAAACTTTACTGCTGCAGTTGGTACTTACGGTAAATATCTATATTTATACTTTGTAGTAATCGACGACAAGGTTATTTATCGCGACAGCAATGCGCGCAGTATTGTAAATAATGATCATTTAGAACTTGCCTTTATCAATCCGAAAAATGTGTTTAGTCGTTTTATTATCAGCAATAAAACCACCGGCTGGATTGACGCTTATCGCATTACAGATATCACAGATGACATACCTGTTCCGGCGAGACAAATTCAAGGTCATTGGCGCGATACACCACAAGGTTATAATGTTGAAGTACGCGTGCCATTAACTGAATTTAACGACAACATTGCCTTTGCTGTGCACGATGTTGATAGCCCATTAGGTGTAATCGAAGCATCTCTTGGCTCAGCAGACCCAAGTTCGGCAGAAACTTTAGGTACTATTTTAGTGCCCTCACCTGAAATTGAGCGCATTGTTAAGGGTATGAGTTACACCAATTCAAGTATTTGGGTTGTTGATCAACACCACCGTGTATTAGCCACTACGGGGAATATTAAAAAAGCCAATGGCGTGTGGAATAAACGCGTAAACCTTGATAACCAACGTGAAGATAATGCGGATACTAGTTTTATCTATTCTGTTTGGTTAACCTTTGAAAACAATATACTCAAGCCGCTTTACGAAATAATACTCACCCAACCACCACGTAATTTTATTGACCAACTCTACGATTCAGAAAACCTCACTGGTAAACATATTGAAAGTGCTTTAGCGGGTGAGCCTATGTCGCAATGGCGTTTGAGTACCGACCAACAAGCGGTGGTGCTATCCGCCGCCTATCCTATTTTTATTGACGAACATGTAAAAGGTGCTGTGATTGTTGAAGAAACAACGAATGGTATTCGCACTTTGAGAAATCAAGCGTTAGAAAAACTGTTCAGCTCCATTTTAGCTATTATGTTATTGGGCGCTTTAGCATTTTTCTTGTTTGCATCACGTATTTCAAACCGCATTAGAACCTTAAGCAATCAAGCTGAAATGGCAATTGACGAACATGGTCGTATCAGCGGTAATGTTGATACTTCAACTACTAACGACGAAATTGGCGATTTATCACGGAGTTTTTCAACCGCGGTTAATCGACTTGGGCAATATAATCATTATTTAGAAAACATGTCGTCGCGTTTATCACATGAACTGCGTACACCTATTGCCGTGGTTCGTACATCGTTAGAAACTTTAGCTATTCAACAACAAACCTTAAGTTCACAAAACCTAAATAATGAAAACGGGCAAACTACTGAGAATGAAAACCCGTATTTAGTGCGTGCACAACACGGTATTGAACGATTAAGTTTAATTTTAACCAATATGAATGAAGCAACGCGCATTGAGCAAATGCTACAAAATACCGATAAAACCTTATTCGACTTGGCCCCTGTTTTTAATGGCTGTATGCAAGGGTATCGTTTGATCTATCCAAACATAAACTTTGCATTTAACGATATTTCATCGGCAAAGTTAAAAGTATTAGGTTCACCTGAGCACATAGCGCAACTATTAGATAAAGTTATCGCTAATGCCGTCGAGTTTTCTAATGATGCAAATGTAGAAGTCAGCGTTAAAGAGTCAAATCAACAAGTAATATTAACCATTAGTAATAATGGTGAGTTATTGCCTGAGCAAATGAGTGAACAGCTATTTGACTCTATGGTATCCATTAGAACAAAACACAATAATGAACAGCCTCATTTAGGCTTAGGCTTATACATAGCTCGGTTAATTTGCCAGTTTCATAATGGCACAATTAAGGCAGTGAATAAGCAAAATGCACAAGGTGTAGATGTTTTAATAAAATTGCCTTTGGTTAAATAAAGCTTAAATTTAGAGTCTGTTTATCGTCGGTAAAGATGAAATAAGTCTTTAATGACTTTTATTAATACAATGCTCATTTAACTCAATCAAGGTTGATGTAATTTATAACCTGTTTACTTTAAGCAACAAGAATTAACAGCTACCAAGTTGTATTCTAACTTCTATAATAAAGTAAATTGATCACTCGACAGACTATCGAATTAGGATAATAGTCATGCCGATAATTTGAATGTTATAAAAAGTATTTTTCGATATTAAAAGGATGAATTAACAATGAATAAGCAACTATCGATCACCATCGTTATAGCTTTGTTACTTAATACTGTTAGCACAGTGGCGAACTCAACACAGCTAACAGCTAAGGAGTTGGCGAAAAAAGCCATCATTGTTGATACACACATTGATGCCCCTAGCAAGTTACTTGCTGAGTGGCGTGACCTTGGCTCCATTACACCTAATCGTGAATTTGATTACTCAAGCGCTTATTCTGGCGGCCTTAATGTTGCTTTTATGTCAATTTACACTTCAGCTAGTGATGATCAACAAGGGAAAGCAAAACAAAATGCTCATATCCAGATTGATAGTATTGAGGCGTTAATTGCACGTCATCCTGATAAATTTGGACTTTTAACTTCACCAAAAGACATCGAAACTTTAACAGCAGGTAACCGTATATTGCTAGCACTTGGTATGGAGAATGGCGCTCCAATTGAGGATGATATCAATCAAGTTGGTAAATTTTTTAAACGCGGGATCCGTTATATTACATTAGCACACAGCGCTAGTAATCGCATTAGCGACTCCTCCTATGATCCGCAACGCCAATGGAGCGGATTAAGCCCTTTTGGCAAGAATGTTGTGAGTGAAATGAACCGTATAGGCATGATAGTAGATGTGTCGCATTTATCCGATAAAGCGGTGCAAGACGTTCTGTTATTGAGCAAAGTACCAGTAATTGCGAGTCACTCTGCTTTTAGACATTTCACTCCCGGATTTGAACGCAATATTAGTGATGAACTTGCACTGGCAATAGCGGATAAAGGTGGGGTGATACAAATATCCTTTGGTATACCTTTTATAAATAGAAAGTCGGCAGATGATCTTCAAACTTTTTTTAAAGAGAAAGCTGCGATAACAAAACGAAACCAAGTTGCGAGTGTTTCAGGTACTGAATTAATAGATGAAAAATTGTTTGATAAAAAATGGTGGGATAAACACCCTATTCCAGTGACGCCTATAGACGCTGTGCTTAACCAATTTGACTATGCTATAAAACTTGTAGGCATTGATCATGTGGGTATTGGCTCTGACTTTGATGGCGTACAAGGAGCATTACCAGAAGGGCTAAAATCTGTTGCCGATTACCCTAATTTAGTTGCAGGACTACAAAGCCGTGGTTATAACGATGAGCAAATAACTAAGCTTCTAGGAGGAAATTTTATACGAGTTTGGACTGAGATTGAATCCGGAGCTGAAAAAGCTAGCTTTGCAAGTTCATCGGTCATGTAACCTTTGTAAACCTATAACAAAAATTAAGACGCTATTTTGATGACTATAAGGTAAGCAATGTTGCCAGAGTCACAATAAGCGTTGGTGTGGCGAGTGGTTTCCCTAATGACATAAGTTTCGATGAATTGATGGAATTGGCTGATGAATCGTTATATCAAGCTAAGAAAAATGGTCGTAATCAGGTGGTTGCTCTAGACAAATTATCAAATAACGAAATATGAAATAGCTTGTGTTAAATACGTATAATATTTAACCATATTTATATTATATAGGTAACTACTATTGATGATTACCACTAAGTAATTAACACTGTTTGAGTATAATTATTCGTTTTATCCTAGAATTTTTCTCATCAAACGTCAGGTTTACCTAACAAGGTAAGCATTTAAGCAAGTAATAACTTCTGTCGATTTTAGACCCATTGTAGAATTAGGTATCACTAGATTTAAAGCTCACTTTGTGCGCAAAGCAGAAGTATCAAAATCGCAATAATTAAGGTCTGCTTCAAGGCTCGAAACTACCATTAGTGGAATTGATTTAAGAGCTCTTTTAATATGCATTAAAGATGCCAGAAAACCATTCACTATTATAAAGCAAGATCACATGACTAACATAAAGCATGTTGTGAAATTTATACTTGTTCAATCATTTTTTAGGGCGACTTAGTAATAAGACTATCAAAATATCAAATGCTAGATACAAAAAACACCAATCTTTACGATTGATGTTTTCTAGAATAAAACAATTAGAATGTATTAAGAGTATTTATTAAATCGACGCGATACTAAGGCTATAATTCCTAATGCAAAAATTGCGAGGGTCGATGGTTCAGGGACTTCAAGCGTTGTTGGTGGATCATGAGCCCAAACGCTCATATGTGACAAAGCGTCGTCGTTAATAAAAAGATTTTTATCCCATGTTCCCTCAAATTTATATGCAGTGTCGCCCAGACTTATATTCCAACCATCATCAATCAAATCATGAAAATTAAAATCATAAATAGCCCACGAACCGTCATCTTCATCACCATTATTTGGTCCTTTCATTACAAAAGCCAAATGGTCAAACAGACTTGGTCGACCTAGTGCTAATGTAGCTAACTCAATAGCAGAAGGATCTACTGCTAATTCCCAAGTTCCATTATCAGAGAACGACATGTTAATTACTGAATCGAGGTTGTAATTCCCAATAGAGTCGTATTGAAAATCCCACTCCCCATCTGATATCGTTTCTGCACCACCCAAACGAATCCATCCGGGATCATCGGCTTCACCAATACCATCTAGGTTAACCATAGAGTCGCTATCGTTTGTTAGAAAATAATCACCGGGAACATAATAAGAATCTTTATCCTTGCCTTGACCTTTTAATACGGTTTCACTATTTAGTAATCCATCCTCAAGACCACCCTTATTTGGGCTCGGGTTATTTCCCCAGTCATTATCAGGATAGGTGATAAATCCTAAACAAGAAGTAGAATCAATAACTGTATTAACAGGAACAATATTTTCCCCTGCCGGCTCAATGGCAGTGATACCTGTTATTTGGACGCTGGACGTATCGCATTTCTTGTCACTATTAACTTCCAGAAGGCTTGCATTACTGAAGTTACTAGTCATCAAAGCAAAAAATGTGGCAGTAAAAATATATTTTTTCATTACATTTCCTTATATGCACTTAATAATTTAAGGCATGCAAAAAATACACCACGACAATAATATAACGTATTATTAATAGGTTGGCTTTTATTGAATTTAGTTTAAAATCATAAGTGTAAAAAAAACTGACATAATTATAAATTATGTCGGCTTTAACTGAAAAAGTATTGCCTTAAAATAAACCTTATGACTGTGGCGGCCAAGCGAACTATTAATGGTGATAAATTCACGTCAGAATTAGCTCCGTTTTGTGGCAAAGGTTAGCGTTCTTTGACTAGTCTAACTAACAGCTTGAATATATATTTCAGGTTTAGTTAAACACTGATAATTAGCATTGTTAGATAAAGTCTGAGCTACTACAAGTTAGGTTAGAATGACTGGCATTTTTATGTAATTTTGGGCGCACGCTGATTGATTATACCTCTAGCGGAAAATCATTTATTTTAAGCACTATTAATAGTCATTTTAAATTTTAAAATGACTAATTTAACGACTATACCCAATATTTGTGTGGAGTGAACAACTCTAAGGCGTTACTTTTTATCCATAAAAAAGTTAACTTGCGATAAGTTAGTTAAATACTCTCGCCTTACATCTTTATTTTCAGCCAGCTTATCTAAATCACCAATTAAGGTAACTAACTTGTTATGAGAGTGGCTGCTTGTAGTTTTAAATTCGGCTTGCTTTTCATCGCTTTCAACACGTTCTTTTTTACTCATGTTATGGCTGTTTTCGTTTGCTTCAAGCCAAATATCATCAATTAATCGAATGTCACTTTTACTAACGGTTTGCTCTTTCATCGCCATTTGCAGCTCGTATTGATTCGTTTGCGGGTTAAACGCATGCATTTTTGTATCAACATCAACTTCGTGAGACTGTTCAAGCCCTACAAGCTCTTTATTCTTAACCGCTGTACCTACGTTATAACTCTCTTCTTTGTCGTAATAATCAGGGCGACTGTATTGATAATCAAAGTGGCTACTCACGTTTTTACTTTGCGTTATACCACTAAGATCCCCTAATTGGGTTTGCTCAGTAGCTTGGCTTAGCTCAATAGTGCTTTTAGGCTGATAGTCTCCGTTATCCAGTGCATAAGAAATTGTGGCATCAAAATCAGCAAGCTTAGAAATACCCGCTCCTAATGTCTTGGGGGCTTTATCAGCTAGCCCTTGGTAACGGCTATCGTTTATGATCATGTTATCGACCAAGTCTGCAACCATGGCGCGCCCATCATTAAACTGCTGATCTGCAAGCGACACAATATTACTATAACGCTCAGCCGCCGACGACATACTCGCAAAAGCCCCTTTAAACAATGCAAAGCCTTGCTGCATTGTCTCGTCGCCCTTGTGACCAAATGCCGACTCTTTATCGTCCTCGGTACTATTTATTCGGCTATCTTCTAGGCTTTGATCGAGCGACGCTAAATATTGCTGCATTTGCTGTGTGTCTTTACCGCCAATGGTCGACATATCTAACGCAAAATCGATTTCGTTTTGGCCACCTTCTGATTTAAACACAAGCGCTTGCTGATTTGATGCTTCATCAATAGAGTAACTTAAATCAAGATTGTTCTCGCCTGTATCAAGCGCATCATTTTGAGTTGTTGAAAACGACACATTAAAACCCGCTAGCTGCTCACTATTAAAGCCTGCTAAAAAGTCTAAGCTCATATCTGTTTTATTCTGGACTATAAGAGGACTAAATGAATTTTCACTCACTTTAAAAAACTCATCGGCCATTTCGCCAACACCATTTAGTACTTGCGAAAGTGCCTTGTGTTCTTCCTCAGATAAATCGCCATTTACTTCGTAACTTAAACTAAAACCATCAACGGCCTCACCCGTTTTTTCATCGTAACCTTGCGACGAATTAAACGTTATATTTATTACATCACCCTCTTTGGTTTTTATCGAAAGCTCAAATAAATAGTTATCGTCATCCTCGTACTTGCTACGATTAGTACTTTCCATGTAAGGATTAAGCGTGCGCTCAACACGTTGCTGGCTTGAAGCTAAAAATGTTTTTTGCTCATGCCCAAGCTGCCCTAAGCTGGATAAAATATCGCTAGTATTGGCATAAGCATTCTGAATATTTTTAACAGACGTATTTAAACGCTCAATTAATTGGCCGCTGCTTTCCTTTTTTAATAACCCCTCATGCTGAGAGCTTATAACTGTGCGTAAGGCAAGTTCTTCATTGGAAAGTTTATAGTTGAGCATGCTAGGCGTGCTTGAAATAGTAAATAACGAGGTAAGTTGCTGTTGTAAAATATCCCCTACTTTTTGATTACTAGCTATCGATTCACTGTTTAGCTGGTTTAATAACTCATTCGTTATTTTATGCGCGTTAGTTTGTAAATCATTAATAGCCTGAAGGTCGCCACTGGTGCGAAGTGAAGGAGTCACTGAGGTTTGGTTTACGTTATTAACTGATTGGGCAAGCATAGTGCTTAAATTAGCCTGACTTCCAAGTATATTATTAACCATGATTATCCTTAATCGCTAAACCCTATTAAGTAATTTATCGGTCGCTTAGTTAAAAGCTTTAGCTTAAGGACGTGTTTTTTATCTATTATTTATACAAAAACCCATTAATAAGTTATATGAGCATACGTCAATTTATCCACCTTACTCTCGAGCCCCATTATTCGCTAATTACCCTTCGTTTTATTCTTTTATTCTTTGTACTAAAAAGTCTACCGCTGCTTTTACTTTTGGGACTAAATAGCGCTGTTTTTGATACAACAAATAAACCGCCATATCAGAATTTTGAGTTATCGCTAACTCATGTTCAAACTTAAGTTCTTGCAACTTTCCTGACTCAAGATATGAAGATAACGCCCATCGCGTTGACATTAAAATGCCCTCACCGTCGCACGCTTTTTTTGCTAACCACGGTCCGTTATTTGAAATCGCTATCGCTGGTCCCGATACATCATGCCATTGACCGTTCATGTTACATAACCAAGGTGTTGGTCCTGATGGCGTTTTAAAATAAATGCCATTATGTTCTTTTAGTTCCATTGCGTTACTGGGTATGCCGTGTTGTTCTAAATAACTTGGCGAAGCGACAGGGATAAAGCCATTGTCCATGAGTCTTATCGCTAATACCCGCTCATTTGGCGCGTAACCACCGCGAATAGCAATATCGACATCATCACGTCCTAATGTTGATAATTCGTCGCTTAAACTGATATCTAATATAATTTCAGGGTATAACTCGCTGAACTCATCTAGTAAGGGCAGTAATATTTTTTCACCAAAACCCACCATGGAACTTATAGATAAACGCCCCATGGGTGTTGTTTGATAACTTCGCACTGTTTCATTACTTTGTTCTAGTTGATTCAATATTTGTTGGACATCGTTATAATAAATTTGCCCTACTTCTGTCAGTTTAACGATTCGGGTCGAGCGCTTTAATAATGTTGCGCCAAGACTCTTTTCTAAATCAGCAACGCGCCTCGACAACGATGATGGCGGCACATTTAAAGCATTCGCTGCTTTGGTAAAACTGCCCGTTTCGACAACTTTACTGAAATAGCGTATTGCACGTAATTGATCCAACTGACTTCTCCATTATAAATACTGAATACTTTTGCTTGATTGTTGCTTTAAAAGCAATAGTGATTCGCATTTTCCCTTATATATAACCAAATTAAAACAAGTAATAATAGGTTTAGCTTAAACAATACAACTTTGCCTTAGTGGCAACGTGTTAAAAAATGAGGGTTTGATTGTGCTTTCGGGATTTAATCTCAAATTAAACGCAACTAAACACAGTTAAATACACTTTCACGTTAAAAATTGGACACTTACTTATGATAACTTTGCACGGTTTTGCCGCGAGTAACTACTACAACCTTGTGAAACATGTATTGCTATACAAAGATCTGCCTTTTAAAGAAAACCTGCTTTACGCTAGCAGTGAAGCATTACTAGCAATTAGTCCTGCGGGTAAAGTACCTGTTATCACCACTGATGAAGGCCTTGAGCTTTCAGAGTCGAGTGTTATTTGTGACTTTATCGAGGACACATATCCAGCAACTCCGCTATACCCTGAAAATGCAGGAGAGCGTGCTGTTGTGCGTCAAATTATGAAAATGGCTGAGCTATACTTTGAACTGCCAAGTAGACGACTGATCCCTTATGCATTTTCAGGTACAGCAGTGCCAGAACCAATAGCAGTTGAAGTACGCCAAGTATTAAGCCGAGGCATTACAGCTCTGAGTCGCTTATGCAAGTTTGCGCCTTGGGTGACAGGTGAAGAATTAACCATGGCTGACATCTACCTTTATTATGTAAACACTATTGTTAGCGCTTTTGGCTCTAGTCAACTTAACTGGGATGTACTGGCTGAAGTACCCGGAATGAAAGAGTGGAACAATGCCATGAGCCAATCTGCCATCGCCCAAAAAGTGGAAGCGGATCGTCAGAAAAACATGCCTGAATTTATGCAAAAGGTGGCCGCTCAAATTAAAGCGGCAAACGCCGGATAACATCGAGTTATCGATGAAAGTAGGCAATACCAATTATCCAAGATAAATAATCAAGTTAAATATCCAAGACAAACCCCTTGGACAAAGTATTTATTTGAATTTAATTACCAACAAAGTATGACCAATACCTTAATTTTATTGGTTTAAAAAATTTCATTATTTGCAGGAGCGAACAATATGACTAAGTCAAATATCCAACTAACTTCAACTATCAGTGAAGACAATAAATTAACACTTGCTTTAAAAAATATCGAAATACCTCAACCTAGTGCCGATGAAGTGGTTATTCGTCTTGAAGCTGCACCATTAAATCCGTCTGACTTAGCCGTTCTTTTTAGCGCCGCAGATATGACAACAGCAAAACAGTCAGGCACTGAACAAAATCCAGTGATTACAGCAGATGTTCCGGCTAAATTTATGCCTGCAGTTAAAACACGTGTTGGTAAAGCTATTCCTGTTGGTAATGAAGGTGCAGGAACTGTTATAGCGGCGGGTTCATCATCTGCGGCACAAGCACTAATGGGTAAAACCGTTGCTGTTATTGGAGGTGGTACTTATCGCCAATATATTTCTGCCAACGTGCAAAGCTGTTTACCATTAAAAGAAGGTACTACAGCGAAAGAAGGTGCTTCTTCTTTTGTTAACCCACTTACGGCCTTAGCTATGGTTGAAACAATGCGTGCTGAAGGCCATAAAGCTATTATTCATGCGGCAGCAGCGTCTAATCTTGGTCAAATGCTAAACCGTATTTGTATTGCCGATGACGTTGATTTAATCAACATCGTACGTAAAGCAGAACAAGAAACATTGTTACGTGATATGGGCGCAAAATATGTTGTTAACTCAAGTAGTGATACTTTTCTTGCTGACTTAACGGCGGCAATTATTGAAACAGGCGCCACTATCGCGTTTGATCCTATTGGTGGCGGCAAGCTAACCAGTGATATTCTAAACTGTATGGAAGTTGCTGCCTCTCGTGATATGAAAGAACATAGCGTTTATGGCTCTGACACGTACAAACAAGTGTATATTTATGGCGCATTAGATCGTGGCCCAATAACACTTAATCGTAACTTTGGTTTTGCTTGGGGAGTCAATGGCTTCTTATTATTCAATGCGCTAGGTAAGTTAGGGACTAAAACGGTAATTGCTATGCGCAAACGTGTTGCAGATGAAATTACCACCACATTTGCTAGCCACTACACACATGAAGTGTCGTTGGCAGAAGTATTACAATTAAAATCGATGGCCGCTTATTCAAAACAAGCGACAGGTGAGAAATACTTAATTACACCTCAAAAGTAATTATTTATGAACTGATTAAATTAAAAGCAGATATTAAGTCATTAATATCTGCTTTTTTATTTACTTGCTCTAAATAGAAGATCACAAAAATATATTAATACTAAAGGCCATTTTATTGTAAAACTGTCTCTTATACACATCTGACGCTGCCGACGAATAGAGAGGTGTAGATC
>OMOM01000784.1_pt1 | contig 12250 bp, 9 predicted proteins | sample 1646501 | NCBI WGS metagenome assembly OMOM01 (sample SAMN05416802, study PRJEB24817) | seawater metagenome | isolation source: Sea water | place: Canada:Atlantic | collected 2013-07
GTGGGCTCGGAGATGTGTATAAGAGACAGAAATATACCAACGTTAATAGTTACTTCCTTTTAAAATTTAAGTGAAAATCAATTTAAATTTAATATCTTAGATAACAAGCATTTTTACCGTAACACATAATAATGGCAGTCGCGACAACCAGTGTCGTTCAAGAAAATAATTTATTACGACACTACTTGTCGCGTAGGCAGTTAAGCTGCTTTCATGATAAAAATCAGCTAAAAATTATGAAGAACAAAAGTGATGTGAGTTTTGAATACAGCAGAGTATTGCAATTATTGGAGCAATTTAGCCTTTATGGATGCGCAGAGTTAACTATTGTCTTTGGCTCTTTAACGAAAAACGCTGAGTACTCTACATGGTCAACGCCTGATGATGATTTTAAAAAGTACAAAGAGTCAGGTTTTTTCGAACTTATGCAGCATTTATTAAGTATTTTTGTTGAATATAAAAGCCAGCACATATTACTTAAACACTGCCACGCCATCATTCAAATAACACAACATGATATTGCTATTGAATGGGTGAGTAAAAAAATTGCCGAGAATGCTATTACTTCAATCCATGAGACTGAGAAAAATAATGTTAATAAATGATAAAGAAATTAATATTAAATCGCTAAATGATGTTTTTATTGAGCATCAAGCATATCATCGGATGAAATTAGTATGCTGCCCCACCGCATTAAATTGTTATCAATATCTAAGAAAAACCAACAGTGTACGTGAAGGAAATGTGAGTACTTTTCCGCAAAGTTACCATGAGTATGAAATTCATATTTCAGGAGAAGCATTTAATTGCTTTGAGAATCACCCTATAAGTATATACGTGTCTTTTAAACAAGACAGCCAGGCTTGGAAGGAATACGGTAGCACTATACAACATGTAATAAATTCGCAAAGCGCTATCTTCGTGAATTCCGACGTTTATAACATGCTAGATGGTGAAATTAACTTTTATAACCCCAGCATTATAGTATCAACAGTTTAACTCTTGTTGTGATTGGAATAATACTGGATGGCTGAAATGTTGAACACTTTCTAAGTATCCCCTACTTCCTTTGATTTTAGTTCAAGCAACAAATACGGGCATATATACAAAGCGTTTGAGTTACCCAGGAGTTCCTTAATTCTAACATTTCTAATAAACTCTCATTCAATAGATGGCTCTATCCTAGACCACTTAAGAAACATCAAAGTTTATTCTCAGTAATGACTACGCTGAGCTTATAATTCATATATGCCACACGCTTGCTATGTCTTCTCTAATAGCATCAGAAGGCTCTTTAAACTTTATTTAAATGAACACTTTAATTAAAATGTCAGTAATGTCAGTACTTATTAAGCTGACATTACATGCCAAATCAGTCATTTCTTATTTAAAGTTTACTTCTTCGGATTATTTTTAGAGCAGACTATTAAATAATACTTTATTGCGGCTTTAACGATAAGCTTTCTATGGCTTCTTCAGCATATTTTTTTAATGTAATTAACGAGTCGATATCTTTAGATTCTGAAAGATCATTTATATGTGCTATAGCAATTTCCCATGGGTCACCTTGCTTTGATTTATCAACCCACTGACCACAGGTCCAATCAAAAAAAACATCCCTATGTTTATAAGAATATGGTCTTTTCAATGACTTCGTTGCAAAACTCAATACTTCTAATGTACAACCTGCAGCAATCATAGATCCAATAAATATCAATTCTTCCTGTGCTTCATTACTTGGAAATTCATCGACTACGGGTTGATGAATTAAAAATTTATGTTTAAATAACTCTTCAGCCATAGCCCAATTTAGTCCAAGAAGCTTACAAAGCTCACCATAAGTATTTAGTGGGAAACATTTCTGAGTATTATTTATATAACACATATACTTCTCCTTTATTAATACACTCAACCAAGTACTTTAAATTCTATAATTTTTATAGCTATTTTAAAATTGCTGTAAAATCGTGGATACTTTATGTGAAATAAAAATTTAATTAACACCTTTTGTAAATAGATTCTCATTAAATATGATAATCGATAATACTATCAACAAGTTATATTTTATATTGCATTAAAAGTTAAGATATCTCTCAAAAAACTTATTTTAAACTAATCAATAACAACCTAGCTTTATGAAGGAAATCATCGAAATTTTTAATATAAGTCGTATGTTTGCGATAGTAGATTTTACAAAAAATCACTTTTCATTCAAACCTATAAATTAAAAGTGTAGGATTGAATTAAGCCACTAAAAATGAAGTTGCTTGAGATTTCAATGGCTCGAACTTTTAATGTATATTCCTCCCAATTCAAAAGAAATCGCATGTATCTTGAATAAAATTGCTAATTTATTTTACCTCTGCTAAACAGATATTTTTGGAGTCATATCTGTATTTCGTTATGTCGCCATTTTGCAAAACTTGGATAACTTGTTTAATTAAATCCAAAGGCAGAAAGAACCACTCCTTGGGCTTTACAATATTGCCAAATCTATCTGGTATCTGAATATCTGCCTGCGCTTCTCTAAAAAACGTGTGCAGTAATTTCTCCGTTGCCTGAAGGTTCATGTTGTACAACGTAAACTCTGCCACCACTTCTACATTAGCTAGCAAGTAAGTCGCGTCTTTAGATGCATTTGCTACTCGCTTTTTAACGTCTGAAGTTGTCACTCCAATCTTGTGTAGATAATCACGATGTTTTGTAATGCTGGGATCTTCAGACTTTGATTTTAAAACATAGACAATGCCTGATTTATAGAGTGGTGACTCTTCATTCACAAATAATGGGCCTGCTTCTTTCGGTACTATTGCTCGTGCAGATTTATCTTTGTAAAGCGCTGCACCGAATGAACGCAGCAATAGATTGCTTTCCATACCATTTGAATAAACAACTCTCATACGAGCGTTATGATGCCCTTTCCGCCTTTCATGCTTTTCGCCAATCTCAGCTACATAGGCAATCAAGCCAGACAAGATAAATGCTTGCCCTTTTTGGATTTCGGCAATACCTTTTATACTTGATGTTTCCAGAGTTCCATCGTCTAGGTCTAACTGCATACGTCTAAATAGTGGCTTGAATTCATCAAAATCCATACATTTTTTGCGAGTCGCCATATCTGTACTGGCAGTTTGACTTTTCGTGCCCACAGCAACGTGTTTAAGGTTAAAAATATCATCGTCGTCGACTAACAAATTACTTGAAAAAACATCATCAAGTGTCAACTCAGTTTCTATACTGGATGCAGTTGTGTTTCCGAGTAAACCTTCGGTATCGAACGGTGCTAAAGCTTCAAGGGCTTCTGGAGTTGAGCGTAACTTTTTTAATCGTGCAGCTAATTTCGCTTCATGAATGTTGAAAGCATCAGTGTTTGGCTCTCTATCTTTTTGCTCTACAAAATTTTTAAGTTCTTCAAACGTTTCGTAATAAATTGCATAGTGACTAAGCTTTTTAGACTTAGTAACTGACACCTCAAGTAAGTTAAGGGGGTCATTGCTAAAAATCTCTTCCAATGTCCTTTTGGCCATAATTATTCCCTAACCTCTCATTTGTTCACGTTTTTTATTCTTCAACCACTCTAACGCTTCGCCTAGGCGACGCTCTAAAGCAACATCGCTTTCGAAGTTTGGTGGGCGGCCATAGTCTCGCGCAAATTCCTCTATTCTAGGAAATAGCGCTACAGCCTCTTCTTCTGTCATGCGAATTTTCTGTGTTGAAGCAACACCATGAACTTTTTGTAATAACTCAGAGGTTAAGCCTTTACTCAGCACCGCATATGCGTGACCAAAAGGATTAACACTATCGATAAGATCTACAGACAAATCATTTATGTTGATAAACTTTCTCACTAACCCAACGAAGTTATTAGTGCCGCTTTTTTCATCGTCATCATCATCTGACTGATTTTGGGTATTACCCACAGATGCCATAGCCATAGTTGCAGCAACCCGTTGACGAATCGCCTCTACATCTTCCTCCGATTCATTGGGGTACTTTTCCTCAATTACCCGACGCACAAATACATCTTGCACCAGTTCACCGGGTACATCTTCATTAGCCATAGCCTTGATAACATCAGGGCTTTGACAGACAGCTGCTACCAATTCATCCATTTCCTGTTCAATTATTTGCTTTGCACGCTCAGACTTAGGCTCTTTTAATCCCTTTACCCCAATTACAATTTCGCCAGTATTCGGATCTTGTTCGCCTTTCCCTTTAGAGTCGTCACCAGATTTGGGGATAAATTTGAATTTTGGTGCAAGTGCTTGCTCCATCGCAAGCGATACAGAAATCGCTTTAAGCATTTGGTTGACTGCACTGACGACAAGTTCATCATCACCTCTTGGCTCTGCAATCAAGTTGGTGAATGTCGCAACTGGTTTACCTTCGTGGTCACGTGTAACCCGACCAATAATTTGGATTATTTCAGTTAGTGATCCTCTGTAACCTACGGTAATCGCATGTTCCGCTGGCGGCCAGTCAAAGCCTTCCTTAGCCATGCCCAGCGCGATGATTACATCTACACGAGCTTGCTGTTGTTTGTCTCTAAGTGAAGCCTGTAATTTATTACGAAAATCTGGATCATCTTCAACTAGGTTTGCTACCAGTAATGTTCGCCCATCCTTTGTGATTACAGGATAAAAATTAGTTTCTTCCTCAACATCCTGCATATCACCGATAATATCGATAATGGCATCGACTTCATCATGTTTAGTACCAGCGGTTTCGGGACTCATTCGGTGTGGAATATGAATAATGGTCTTTTTCGTTAAGTCGAATATTTTGGGCAATGCCTGTAAATAACTTCCATCTAACGCACTATAAAAGCTGTAGTTGATTTTTAGCGTTTTAAGATGCTTATAAGCAGCCATCTGTTCCCAGTAGGTATAAGAAACATGGGTAAAACGGGCTTCATCCTCAATAGACATAATTGCCATATCATCACCACGAAAATAGCTCCCAGTCATGGCAATGACATGCGCCTTATCACGCTGGATCACTCTACGCAGCAGTTCGCCTAACTTACTATCTTCGCTAGAGCTGGAATGATGAAATTCATCTATTGCTAACACGCTATTATCAAAAATGGATTCGCCTGCCTCCTGAAAAGCAAAACGCAGAGTTGCATGTGTACACACTAAGGCCTTATCGTTACTGTCTAAAAACACTAAAAGCTTTTTAACTTTGCTTCGCGCCCCCGCCCCATGATCTGCTCCGGGACTACACAAATCCCACTCTGGCTTAACCTGCCAATTAGCAAAGAATCCATGACTAACAAGGTCGGTATTGGCAAAACTAGCGCCAATAGAAACCTCTGGTACAGCCACAATGATTTTTTGCATCATTTGATTATGTAGCTTGTCGAGACCCAGAAACATTAAGGCGCGTGATTTACCAGAGGCAGGGGGAGATTTAATTAATAAATACTGGGCTTCTCGTTTATCAAAAACCCGGCGCTGCATGGGTCGCATACCCATAGGGTCTGCTAAGACGGGCTTTCTGATTTCATCTAGGTCAATTCTAACTGCGGTTACGTTACTACTCATTGCTCACTTCCTTTTGTCATTTCAACGTAGCGTTCGAATAAATGGGCTAAGCGGTCTTCGTCATTTATAAATGGTTCGTCCTGATAAAAGGTTTCAATCAATTTGTCGTTTTCCAAATGAGCCTCATGAAGGTCGTCAGGCATACTTTTTCGGTCGTATAACTCGGCTATACTTTTTGGAAAATGATTTTCACGAGCTAAGAGAATTTTGCGAGCAGATGATGCAAGCTGTTCTTTTTGGGCTGAATCTATTTTTGGTATTGGGAATGTATTCCAACCCAAAGTATTAGAGTAGCTAAAATCATTTCTTAAACGCACACATATCGACGCTATCCATACATAATGAAGTTTTGATGCAACAATTGAAAGTTCCCAAAGTTTAGCGTTGTATATCCCAAAATTTCTGTCTGATATGATTTCATGTCTACTTAAGATATCAACCGGCAGATAATCACGATTTTCAGAACTTACTCTTGGAATCGCAATAGTTAGATCTGACTTATACTGTCGAATCTCACCAAATTTATGAGGTAAGCAAGCTAGTTTTCTGGTCTGTTCCTTGGAGCTATTCCCGCGCATTTCTTTAACTAACTCAAATCTACGTTGAAGCTCTGGAATCGACTTGGCTAAACCTTCATTTTCATCGGTAACCCATAGACAGTACCTAATTTGTCCCTTTATTAATTCCTGTGACCCAACATATCTCTTAACTAATACCTCTGCTTCTGGATGGTCTGCAATTAGGTTGTGATATTCATGCTCACTTAAGAGCAAACCTCCACCATCGATTGGACTGCTACCACGATCCATTGGAGGGAGAGCAAATAAAGGATTGGTTTGCGGTGTTACTGCTACATTTGGTGCATCTACAAGATAGCCATTGATATTTTGAGCGGTTAACTTTTCCATTGAATCAAAAATATATTTTTCTGAAGTTTTTTTCTTGGACAAACCAGTAATAACACAAGTAACACCTGCATTATCCGCAGCATTGTTTTTCCAATGAAAAGATCTATAAGCAAAGAATATTTGATGGCCTTGTTCAAACAATAACGGCCATAAAAGGGGGACATGTCCCCCCTGAACAATAGAATTTGTCGCAACAAAAGCAAATTTGAAATTTTCAGAGTGACAGAAGTCAGCTGCTTTCAAAAACCAAGCACAAACGTAATCTAAGGTTCCGAAATTGCGTAACCTTGATGAAAAGACAATCTTCATATCGTCCTTTTGTTCTTTCTTCATCCAAGCAGATCCAAGATACGGAGGATTACCGAGCATAAATAACTCTTGAGTGTTAGATACTTTGCAGTATTCACACCAGTCAATTCTCAATGCATTTCCGCGAAGTATCTTGCCTGAATCGCTTAAAGGAAGAGCCGGAATTTCAGCACCAAAAGCCGCAATAAACCGAGCATTCTGCTGGTATTCTGCTATCCATAACGCAAGCTTTGCAGTTTCAGCCGCAAAATCTGCATACTCAATACCATAGAAGTTGGAAAGGGAAATGACGGAGTTAAATCCGAAGGCCATAGATGCGCCACCTTCAAGATCTCTTACGGCATCCATTGCTTGAAGTTCAAGTTTACGCAATTCTCTGTATGCTATTACCAGAAAGTTACCGCTCCCGCAGGCGGGATCGAACAGAACTATTTTAGAAAGGCGCTCTAGAAACGTATTTATCAATTTCTTTGAATGGCGAGCTTTAAATAGCTCATCACGGAGTTCGTTTAGGAATAACGGTTCTAGCGTTTTAAGAATATTTGGTACAGAGGTGTAATGCATACCCAAATTGCCACGCATTGTTGGGTCAACAATCGCTTGAATGCTCGAACCGAGAATATCAGGATTGATATGCTTCCAATCGAGTGAAGACGCCTCAAGTAAATAGCGGTAGGCTTTAGGCGTGAACTCTGGAATTAATGCGTCTCCACTAAACAGTCCACCATTAACGTAGGGGAATTCATTCTGCCACGTTGCTGTATTTGTTCTTTGTGCATCATTTAAATCTAAGACACTATAAATTCCTGTAATAACTTCGGTAGCGTGTTCACCATTACTTCCAGCTCTGTTTTTCAGCGTTTTAGTAAATATATCCTTAGGGAAAATACCTGTATCTTCTGCAAATAAGCAGAATATCACCTGAGTTATAAAATGATTAAGTACATGACGCTTATCATCTTCTAGCCAGTCTGGATTCTTTTCAATTAATGCATCATAAAGTTTGGCCAGTTTACCTGTAGCCTTAATGTCAACTTCATTCTCTTCTTCACGCCGAAATCCTTCTTGGCCCGTTAATGGCAGAAATAGTTGCGGTTCATCTTTAACCGTCTCAATGGTGCAATCGGTTAATTCATTGTATTTGCGATCAAACAACAAAATATTTGATCCATCATTTACGACAACTAAACGCACCTTGGCTTTCAGCGTTTTATCTGAAGTTTTTACTTGTTCTATGACAGTGTTCAACTCACCTGCTTTGCATGGAACGTAGTGCAATTTTTCACGCCACAAAATACCGTTTTCAAAGTCAGACGTATTCGCTTTGGTAGTTCCAAGTCTCTTGGTAGTTGCAGCAGGGGCAAACAAGGCGACCAAGCCTTTTCCATACTCAACAGGTGAAAGGTTCTGTTTTGCTAGTTCTTCTAATCCGTTTTCAATATCAACTATGTTTAATTTCTTTACTGCTGACATTCATGTGTCCTTGTTTATTTTCTAATATTAATTGGCTCCATAAGCCAAAATATGCATCATCAAAATTGGTTATATAATTTCTATAACTTGATTTTCTTGTGTTTTGAAAATGGAAATGGTGTTTTTAATCTTTGCATTATTTCATTAATATAAATTTTAGAGTTAACACCTGATTCAGGAATACCTGAAATTATCTCATCAAGTTCAGCTTCAATACTATCAAGTAGTGAAGCGATATACTCAGCATTACTCTAGACTATATTCCCATTTTATTTCAATAACTTAACTGCAGTCATAGGAGGTATTCCAGTTCGTATTATACTTACTACTGATTCAGGGATCACAATCTCCTCATAGCTCGGGATTTGGTAAATTGAGTTAGCTGTTTTTACCAAATAATGATCTTCAAACTTTTCAATATTGACCACATAACTTGATACGAACCAATCATTAGCTTTAAACATAGTACTGTTATGACAGACAACATACGCATATAAAAACCATATTTCTGTTTGTTCAACTCGACACAAGCAGGCATGACTCAATTTACCAGTTATGTTTTTATTTTTGCTTGCGCCTGTCATACATTTCATTCCACTTATTAATGATAACTTCTACATGTTCAATTGTTTGGACCTGTAAATAAAAAGACTTCTCTTAAGGTAAATATTTATACTTTTAAGCCATCCAGCCTAGGATGGTTTAGTCTTTTCGTTACATTGTAGTCCCATTAACGTTACCCTAAAGAAACAAAAAGTCAAGTCATTGTTTTTTTTAGAATTTTTGTCAATCATTTTTACTTAGATGTTTTCGAAGTATAAATATTTATTTAATTAAATATATATATAAATACAACAAATTCAGAGTCTTTAAAACGCTCCATTACTAATAAAGCAGCAATAATATGTAAGGTTATAGATGTAACCAAGCCTAAAAATAAAAGAAGATATAGAAATGGATTTAATCTAGTCACATTCAATTGATAATGATTTTTTGATATGCTGTTGTCATGACAATACTATTAAATTGAGGACCGCATTAGTTACATTTTCACTGTTTATTAGTTCAGTTTCACATGATTAAATGGAGCCTAAGTCACTATTTCAACTATTGAGCTGCAGGAGTCATAATCTCCAATCTGATTGAAACTCGATGTGATAGAAACTAGCACCGAAAATACCGACTTAAGATAGATATTAAATACCATCCCCGATGTTCAGATTTATTAAATTTAATTTCAGCTTCAATAGGGACTTACAGCAGGATGCGATAAAAAGGCTTTTACGCTTATGTCTAGAGAGTATAAAAGCCTATAATGAGATAAGTTAGACTGTGGTTTGGTGACGGATAGTAACTAAAAAGATAGCCGCATCAGCTCATCTATAAAAATTTTTAATCCATTCAACCGCTCATCGTATTCAATTCTGTAGGCAGCACCAACATGCTCATTCGAACAAACCTCTGAATACTGCCCCACATTATTGAACAATCGGTAATTTGAACTAGAGATATAGCGAGATTGTTTACCCGAACTAATAGCTACCCCAGGCACAGTCCCAAAAGTACGATCTAGCTTAATGGCAGCCTCTGGTTTGACAACTATACTAATAATTCCATTCTTTAGCCCTGTTTTTCGGCTTATGTATGCAATAGCTTTATTATGATGATATATCGTAATCTCTTTGCTACTCTGGGATTTTGGATAAGAGATATCTACACCCAAACTATGAATCACCTGCCTGATTTTCAGTTCATATCGCTCTGAGATAAACCCATCTGAAGCAGTCAGGTTTTGTTTATAAGCTTTTACTGAATAGCGTTTATTGATGATTACCTTCGATTCAGCTATCTTTGTCATTTGTTTTATGGGCTTTGAAGTCAGAACACTAGGAACTTTTTTTACTCCAAGTATCTGCGCTCTCAGCTTTTCAGCGGTATCAGCATAATTAGCAAGACCAGGACTAGCCAGTATTGCAGCAGCAGCATCCTCAGGTGATAGACAAAACAATCTTCGCTGTTGAAAGTTTTGTGCAAAATGTGGAAGGTTAAGTAAAATTTTACCTTTTTCTTCCAAACTCTGACGCACACTCCTCCCCTCAATTTTAATTTGATTAACCGCATCCCATCCTGCTTTGCCAAAAATGATGACGTATTTGAGCGAGGAATATTGAGTTATCTCTTGATAGAACTTTGTTTTTACACAATGCGATGCAAACTCAGATAACACTATGTCTGGTGCTTTGTACAGATAACCTTTATTACGCTTTATACAGCATTTGACTAAAGATGTTGTAAAGATTAATGGTGAATCATTTAGATCGCCAGACAAATCTAATCCTAATGAATCAGCAAACCCATGAGCTTTTAATAACTGCTTAATTTCAGTTTGCCCACCGGTAAATGCGGATTTTTTTGCGGCCTGTTCAATGGATAAAGTACGCAAGTATCCTTTGAACTTATCGGACTGTGAACCAGGGGTAATACCTACTAGGGCGATTACCGGCGCAGTTGGGTCATTGCCAAGTGGACTGAAAATCAATTTATCATTTAAAGATTGCTTTAATATTAAATCTTCGTCTTTGAAGCTACTCTGAACTATGGATTTCCCATTAGCCTGACAACAATATTTATCTAAGTTAAGCATTATTCTTCCTTTAATATTAAATAAGTAAGCATTAAAACGATCTTTCAAAGAACGAGGTACTCTTAAGCACTTTTTGGATCACATCATCATTATCCAACTTTCCAAATAATGATTCGTGTGTATCTGGGCTCATGACAATAAAGTCAAACTTTGAATATCTGAGTTTTTCAAAGTAATGTTCATAGCACTCGCTTTGAACTTGTGTAAAACGTTCTCGTAAAAGCACCGTATTAAAAACATATTTTTCAATATCACGATGGTAAGTAATTATCAGAATTTCATGTTTAGTAATAACATGAAATTCTGATACGTCTACCCCAACCAAGTTTTTACAATCAGCTAGCCAAAGAACAAGTGAACACAGTAACTGACACAAACGTTCACTTTGAGAATATTCAACTCTCTGCTTGATGCGCTGTAAGAAGTGCTTATGAACATAACAGGGTGGTTCAAAGTACATATGTAAACCAAGCTTCCTTTTCATAAATAGTTTAGAGTCAAAGTGCTCAACGACAAAAGGATGTAGTTCACCAATATTTTTAACCTTTTCGTGTTCGGGGTTTATTGCAACAATAGTGCTTTTAAAGTGCCAAGAACTTGATTTGGATTTCCTTTCATGTACGAGCAGCAAATTGCCGTAAATTGAAACAATTTCATCTACGTAGCCTTGAATCCCTTTCTTACTAATGCGTGTGTTTTTTGTGCCAGCCATAACATCGTCATTAAAACGATCTAATTCAGAATTTACTTTTCTGAACGTACCTTTTATTTCAGCTTTTGCGATAGATTCATGCATAAATTTATACCATTTTGGAAGATTTATTATTTTGCGTTTGCTTTTAGCCAGCGAAGCACTTCATCTTGAGTAATCAAGGTTTGACGACCAACTTTAATGACTGAAACTCTTCTATTTTCTGGAGTTGAAGGTGATGCAAGATTTCTCACAGCTCGCTCAGTTTTATAACCAGAGAGTAGTGTAAGATCGCGAAACGTGAAGTGTTCATGTACTACGCCGAGCATTAGAAGTTTGTCCCACCATAAGTAAATGTCTGGTGCATTATCAAAACCGCCAAATGCTAATTTAACAATAGCGAAATAATGAAGAAGCAAGCGGTAAAGCATCTGGCTGTCCATGTCTATTTCCATTTGACAAGACATATTCAGAAGATCAACTGCCATACAAGGTCCTACCGTCTCCTCTAAATAATCGTTCATTCCGCCATTATATGGGCCGTTAGACATACTGTTATTAGCTAAAATAAAAGCCTTGGGATCTGAGTGACAGGTAGCTTGATGCATTAATTGCAAATTTTGCCCTAAGCTATTATTCTGTCTCTTATACACATCTCCGAGCCCACGAGACCGTACTA
>OMOM01000787.1_pt1 | contig 12198 bp, 9 predicted proteins | sample 1646501 | NCBI WGS metagenome assembly OMOM01 (sample SAMN05416802, study PRJEB24817) | seawater metagenome | isolation source: Sea water | place: Canada:Atlantic | collected 2013-07
CTACACCTCTCTATTCGTCGGCAGCGTCAGATGTGTATAAGAGACAGATATAAGCCATTGCTTCAGGGTAATTTAACTTTAAACCTCGGTTGAGTCGTCGCTCTGCTAGCAAGGCTGCAGTAAATATCAGTAGTTTGTCTTTCTCTCTTGGTAATAAATCCATAGGTTTCTCTATTTTTTATTTTTACGGTTTTATCTGCTTTCAAAACCATCAATATATTAGGTGCTTGCTGCTTAATTAGGTATGCCAAATACGTGGGATATTGGCTGGCTTATTAAGATATAAGGGCCTCATTAATTGCCATAATTTAATGAAAAGTGTTTTACATTCTTCACCATGTTGACCTAAATAACGTATGACTAATAACTGCCGTATTTGGCTAATACTTATTTTTTGTTCTGCTTTATCCTCAATAACTACATCACGTAATTTAGCGATAAGTGCTTTATTTTCTGTATCGTTAATTAAACCTTTTGCCGCATAAGCCATAAAAGTGGCAAACACACTTTTGTTATTTAATCCGGCTATATGTTGCTGTATTTTATTCTCAGGTTTAATGGAAATTTTATCGTGGTAAAGTAACGTATCGTCACAATAAACGCGGTTTAACTGGGTGTATCGACCATCTTTAAAAAATTGCTCAGACCTTGGTAACCCCAAGCAGGTAATATCCCAACCTAAATAAACACTACTGCTTTTTAAATGCACATCGACAGTATTAACCCCATCAGCGCCTTCATAAACAATGGTTTCCAGTGGAAAATTCTCACACTTTGCATGCTCTGCTAAAAATAACTCGCAGTGCTGTGCTTGTTTAGAGTCACCAATAGAAAGGTCTTCACGAGCACGGTAAAAGCGATTAGCACCAGGCGTAGTCACTAAACTATGCGCCTGCTGATTTACCTTAATATTTATTCGTAGTTCATCACCCGACACAATACCCGCTGGTGGATGCAATAAATAAATATGTGCGCATTCACGCCCTTCAGGATAAAAAGCTTTTTGCACACTTAACGGGCCATTGCGCTCAGTGCGGGTAAGCTGTGTGCCGTTTGAAGTGTCACTAAACTCTAATAACAGGTTAGCTAGCCAAGCACTTTTATTTGTTTTCACAGTCGTTAAGCTTTTTGTTAGCACATTAGCTGTCATTATTATTTATCATTATTTTTATAAAACGGTGAGGTATATCAATGTTATAAAGGCAAGTTGCACAAATTGCGCCAAAGAATGTAGGTAGGTAGTTAATTGACTATTTTTAAGTTAAGTTAACGCAAAATGTTTAGCGTCACATACTATTCATAGCAACGAGTAATGGTTGCTGTAGGCATTTTATTTAAAAACTTGAATCGCTTAAGTCATAGATAAATCAGAGAAGTATTGATGACTAAAATAGACATTTGAATGCACCGATTTAGTGCGGACGCATCAATATCAGGCACCAAGGTGATTTTTAGCCGCATTTTTATTTTTTATTGTATTTTAAGTTATTGAACTTTAATGAATATATTTGTTTTATGTTAATATACTTTTACTATTTTAATGGTCTGTAATGTGCATGTAATTAAACAAGTATATTTTAATTGCTGATGTAAATATCAGGTTAGTTTTAAGGGAACAAATGGACTCCGTACTTGTTATTATTGCTATATCGTTAGCGCTTGCTAGTGTCATAAATATTGTATTAACCAAATTTTCAATTTCGCATATTATTGGCTATATCATTACTGGCACCATCGTCAGTAACTTTTTCGACTTTAATGGCAGTACTACACCTCACTCACTCGAGCTTATTGGCGAGTTCGGCATTGTTTTTCTTATGTTTACTATAGGTTTAGAAATGTCTTTTTCTAAACTAGGTAAAATGAAAGAGCTGATATTTTTTAATGGTTTTGTGCAGGTGGCTTTCAGTTCCTTGGTTATCTTTGCAATGGCCTTTTATATCTTTAATGTCGAACCCATTACGTCTTTAATTATTGCCCTTGCATTTAGTTTGTCTTCAACGGCTATCGTTTTACCCTATCTGAAAAAATCAAAAGATATTGTTACGCCTTATGGCAAAAAATCAGTCGCTATATTGGTGTTTCAAGACCTAGCGGTGATCCCTATTTTATTACTGATGGGTTTTTTATCAAATAATGAATTATCGATGTCAGATATATTATTAAAAACTTTTTTGTATGCCGGCGTTATTATTCTTTTTATGTTTACTATCGGCAAAAAATTAATTGCTTGGCTATTACATTTTTCGGCCAGTGCCCGTATGGAAGAGCTCTTTTTAAGTTCAGTGTTTACTATCGTTTTAGGTGCATCATTACTAGCGCATGAAATGGGCTTTACCTATTCTTTAGGCGCCTTTATTGCGGGTATGATCATCGCCGAAACTAAATTTCATATAAAAGTTGAGTCAGATATAGCGTCGTATAAAGATTTATTATTAGGGGCGTTTTTCTTTGCTATCGGCACCAAAATTGATGTTTTATATTTTGTCAGTAATCTGCATTGGGTGTTGGGGATTTTAGCGCTGGTTATGTTGATAAAGGCATTGATTATTTATCTATTGATCAGAATGAAATCTAATAAAAGTGAGTCGATAAAATCTGCGGTAGCGTTATGCCAAGTAGGGGAGTTTTCGTTTGCTATTTTTGCTATGGCAATGAATCACAACCTGTTGTCGGAAAGTATTGGCAGCTTTTTGATATTGATCACTGTGTTATCCATGATATTAACGCCCTTTATGGTCAGTAATATCTATAAAATTGCCGCTATATTTGTTGTTGAGTTTTTTGAATCCGACAAAATAACACCTGTTCAAGCCTCTAATCATACCATTGTGTGTGGTTTTGCTATTTTAGGTAGAATTGTTGCAAAAGAACTCAGCAATAAAGACGTAAGTTTCTTAATTATTTCTGATAACTTACAGCATGTATTGCTGGCAAGAAAGCGTGGCTATAACGCATATTTTGGCCATTTAGACAAAGCGCCAGTATTGGAAGCGTTACGAGTAGAACAAACTAAGAGTATTATTGTTACGGTTAACTCTGTAGCGAATAAACAAGTTATTTGTGAAGCTGTGTTGGATTATTATCCTGAAGCAAATCTAATTGTTAAAGTGAGTACCTTAGAGGAAAAAGCGGCACTAGCCGATATAAAAATAAGCTCTTTTGTTCATGCGCAGCACGAAACAGCAGTGCTTTTAGTTAAACAAAGCATGCTTTGATTTAAAGTGTAGAATATTCTTACATCTGTTATTTAGTTCTAATATCAAGTTTGTTGAGCTTATTTTAAGTAACAAAATTAGTTAACTAATTTAGTCTACTAATTTTTATTTAATCAGTGTTTTTGTTGCATTAGGAAGTGAAATTACGGATATAAACTAATGTTTTGATTATTTCTACATTGATAATAAAAATGCCTTGAATTGTACAGAATCAATTCAAGGCATTTTTTATGAGGTATGACTAATTAATGGGTTATAAAGATGCAAAACGTTTGGTATGAATATCAGTACTACCAAACAAAAATTGTATGGTTGTTAATCGTTTAAATATATGACCTACATCAAGCTCATCAGTCATACCTATAGCACCATGCAGTTGTACCGCTTCACGGCCCACTAAGTTTGCTGCTTTACCAATTCGACTTTTCGCTGCCGATAATGCTTTGGCATCTTGACCATTATTACTGTCCATTTTTAATACAGCCATTAACAACATCGACTTAGCTTGTTGGTGCTCGATAAACATATTTACTAGTCGATGTTGCAGTGCTTGGAAAGTGCCAATAGTACGACCAAACTGTTTACGTGTTTTTGCATACTCTACTGTGCGTTCATTGGCTATTTGCATGGCACCAACAGCTTCGGCGCAAACAGCGAGTGTGGCTTTGTCGATAATATTGTTAATGGCTGGCAAGGCATTGTCTTGCTCACCTAACAACCCAAGGGTCGGGGTATTATCAAACCAAATGTCAGCGGCTTGGTGTCCGTCAACATTGGCATAACCTTCACGTTTAACACTTGGGTGATTAGCATCAACAAGAAATAAACTGATGCCATTGTTGTCATTTGTTGCCCCTGAAGTTCGCGCGGCAACGATTAAAGTATCAGCATGATTACCGTTTAACACGACAGACTTATGACCTGTAATAACAAATTCACCATTGTTTTCACTAGCGCTACATTTTACATTATTTAAATGATAACGGCTTTGTGGTTCAGCATAGGCAAAGGCCATTTGTAGTTCACCTGCCATGATCCTAGGTAGGTAATCGTCTTTTTGCGCTTGATTACCCGCCAAGGCAATTAAGCCACCTGACATAACTGCAGTTGCTAGAAATGGTTCAACGACCATGCCTTTACCAAACTCTTCCATGACCAGCATAAGGTCGACCATAGATCCACCTAAACCACCGTCTTCTTCGGTAAATGGCAGCATTAACCAGCCAAGTTCAGCAAATAAGCGCCAATTTTCTTGACTAAAACCTGTGTTAGTTTCGAGTATTTTTCTACGTGTTTCAAAATCGTAATCGTTGAGAATAAACTTCGATACACTATCTTGAATCATTTGTTGTTCGCTATTTAACGAAAAGTCCATTGTAAACTCCTAATACTAATTTAAAGGCCTAAAACGGCTTTGCTGATGATGTTAGTTTGAATTTCGTTACTGCCACCGTAAATGGATGCTTTTCGGTTATTAAAGTAACGTAATGAACTATTCGTTGCCATATCAGGACCAATGCTTTGCCCGTCAAAGTCATCATTGAATTGCTCAGGAACATATGGCATTGAGTAGTACCCGGCGGCTTCAACATACAACTCGTCTATCGCTTGAATAACTTGGGTGCCAACAATTTTTAATATTGATGATTCTGGTCCCGGTGCTTGACCTGTACTAATGGCTGAAAGGGTGCGTAACTCAGTATACTCTAGGGCTAATAAGTCTAATTCTACTTGTGCGACTTTTTGCGCAAAAATAGCGTCATCAATCAGTTTGTTATCTCCATCCGGAGATGTTTGAGCCAAGGTTTTTAATTGCACTAGGCGATCTTTGGAAATAGCAACCCTAGCAATACCTGTTCGCTCATGTGTTAATAGGACTTTAGCGTATGTCCAACCTTTGCCTTCCACGCCGATAAGATTTTCAGTAGGTACTCGCGCATTATCAAAATGAACTTCATTAACTTCATGTCTACCATCAATAGTAATAATGGGTGATACAGTAATTTTAGGGTCGTTCATGTTGATTAACAGGAAACTGATCGCTTCTTGATTTTTCGCGCTAGGCTCTCCTGTTCTAACTAAGCAGAATATCCAATCAGCATGTTGCCCGAGTGTTGTCCATGTTTTGGTGCCGTTAACAACATATTCATTGCCTTCTTTTACCGCTGTTGTTCTAACCGACGCAAGATCAGAGCCTGCACCAGGTTCTGAATAACCCTGACACCACCAAACATTACTGGCTAATATATCAGGTAGAAAACGTTGTTTTTGTTCTTCATTACCAAAGGTATAAATGACAGGTGCAACCATTTTCAATCCAAAAGGGATCACATCTGGGCCACCGGCTTTAGCGCATTCATTGGCAAAAATATATTTTTGCGTTTGTGTCCAACCGGTTCCACCGTGCTCAACTGGCCAATTAAGTGCTGACCAACCTTGTTTATGCAGTATTTTTTGCCACTCAATACATTCATCTTTTGATAAATGTATCGAATTTTTGGTTTTTTGAGCGATGTTTTTTGGCAATTTATCTTGCAAAAATTGCTGCACTTCTTGTTGAAAGTTTTTTTCTTGGGCGGTAAAATTTAAATTCATTGTGCAAATCCTTCGTTGGTCTTAATTTATTGAATATCTCTGATCATATTTTTGGCAATAATCATTTGTTGAATTTGTGTCGTACCTTCGTATAACCTGAATAACCTAACGTCACGATAAAGTCTTTCTACTGCGTATTCTGAAATATAACCTGCACCACCATGAATTTGAACAGCTTTGTCAGCGACTCGGCCAACCATTTCTGTGGCAAACAATTTACAACAAGATGCTTCAGTACTTATCTTTTTGCCTAAATCTTTTTGTCTTGCAGCATCAAGTACCATGCATTTTGCGGCGTAAGCTTCAGCTTTACTGTCTGCTAACATGACTTGAATCATTTGGTGCTCGGCAATGGGTTTTCCAAATTGCTTTCTGTCTATTGCATACCTTAATGCATCGTCAATTAAACGTTCAGCAATGCCGACACTTAAGGCTGAAATATGTAATCTGCCTCTATCTAATACTTTCATTGACGTTATAAAGCCTTTTCCTTCTACCCCTCCAATAATATTTTTGGCCGGGACATGACAATTTTCAAAAATAACGTCACAGGTATGTGATCCTTGCTGACCCATCTTTTTATCTTTAGCACCCAATGTAATGCCTGGCGTAGAGGCATCTACAATAAAGGCAGATATACCTTTAGCGCCTTTAATCGATAAATCTGTTCGAGCCATTACGGTAAAAGTGCCAGCTCTTGGGGCATTAGTAATAAAACGCTTAGTACCATTAATAATATACTCATCACCCTGTTTTATTGCCGTAGTTTTTACTGCTGAGGCGTCAGAGCCAACGTCTGGCTCTGTTAAACAGAAAGATCCAATTAGCTCACCTGTGGCATATTTGGGTAAGTAGGTTTGCTTTTGTTCGTCTGTTCCGTCGAATACAATGGCTGCAGAGCCAATTCCATTGTTAGTCCCAATGAGTGAGCGAAAAGCCGGTGATGTTCTACCTAACTCAATGGCGACAAGCGCTTCCTCCTCCATAGTCAGGCCTAAACCATCATACTCTTCAGGAATGGTCATACCAAACAAGCCCATAGCTTTCATTTCTTGCACAATATCATCTGGAATAGCGTCATTTTCTGCTACTTCATTTTCCGCAGGAACTAAACGTTCTCTAACGAACTTTGAAATACTGTTGAGAAATTGATCCAACATTTCTTTATCTCGAATCATTTACAATCCCTTAGAAATTTTATATTCCGCACAGTGGAACACATGATTAATATAATATCAAGATGTAATTATAACTAATAACTCTGCATACACTTAATAAACAATAAATATAGAATTTTTGCTCTAAATAAATGTTGTCAGCGTTAATGTTAATATTAGGTTAAATTTAAATTAAGTGGAACTTATGGTTAAATAAAGTACTTGCATATTCCGCTAGGCAGAACTAGTATCGGTTCGAATTGTTTATTAGTGTGCGGGTTTATTAAACTGTTTTTAATTTGAACAACGCAGGAATTAACCTTATCGCGGTTGGATTAATAAATGATTGTTTAACGCAGAATATGCTCTAGATAGAAGACTGTAAGTGCAGTTTTTATGAATCTTTATAAATATTTTATGTGCGAATTTATTATTACTTTACAACCAAGACGCTGGCGGAGAATCATCGCAGTTAACAGAATAATTAATGACTATTGGCAGTTATCTAATAGCCATTAATTGAAAATATTAAAACCATAATAAAACAAAGTGAATAACGGGGAAGCAGATGAAAAATACCAGATTAAAGCAAAATGCTATAACAATCGCCATCAGTGCTGTGCTTGGGTTAATGGGCAGCACTGCCATATATGCCGAAGAAGTAAAAGAAACAGATGCAAAAGATATTGAGAAAATCCAAATTATTGGTTCTCATTTAAAAGGTTCAGCACTTGAAACCTCAGCACCTGTACAAACAATTAGTAGAGCCGATTTAGAAAAAATAGGCTCTCCATCTATCGTTGAAATGACACAAAAATTGTCAATTAGCTCTGGTATTCAAGGTAATTCTAATCAATACGGCTCTAATGGCACCGAAGGTACTTCCAACATTAATTTAAGAGGACTCGGGGCAGGGCGTACATTAGTACTCATTAATGGTAAAAGACACACCTTTAACCCTTACTCTATTGTTGACCAACAAATGCTTTATGTTAACACCCAAGATATTCCTTCAATGGCCGTTAAGCGCGTTGACATGTTAAAAGAAGGTGCAGCAGCTATATATGGTTCTGATGCAATAGCAGGTGTAGTGAACTTTACAACCCGAGGCGATTTTGAAGGCTTAGAAGTAAAAGCGGACTATAAAAATTTACAAGATAGTGATGGCGATTACGGCTTAGGTTTAATCTTTGGCTTAGGCAATGATGATACCCATTGGGTAACTTCTGTGAGCTATGATAAAACCAACACTATAAGCACTGCAGATAAAGATTGGGCGGTACAAGATTATGCTGCTAACCCGCAAGGTGGTTGGTCATCAATAGGTAATCCGCCGTCGATATTTAATGCTGCTTGGCTTGGTGATGATTCACAACCTAAATATTTATTAGATCCAGGTTGTGAAGTATTAGGCGGAACAAAAGCGGGTTTATGTAGATTTCAATATACGCCATTCTCAGCATTAAATGATGGTGATACACACTTAAAAGTTTTTAGTGAATTAAACCATGACTTTAATAATGATATTAGATTACATGTTGAAGTGTTGTATTCAGAAACTGAGGTTCCCACCACTTATGGCTCGCCGTCTTATCCTCCACAAAAGTTGGTCGATTTTTCAGATCGTTATGTACCGACCTATCATCCAGCATGGCAAGCTTTAGTGGCGAGCAATCCTGAATTTGCTAGTGCTCCTCACCCTTCGTTAAATCGCGTCGCTTATATTGGTCGCACCGTAGGTGTTACTGGGCCGTCAAGTGAAGGTGGTTTAGACTATAAAACTTATCGTATTGCAGCAGACCTAGAAGGTAAATTTGATAATGGCTATAACTGGGAAACAGGTTTTGCTTATTCAAATTCAAAACTTGATTATCGCAGTAACCCCGATACCTTAATCGTACCATTGAAGAATGCTTTGTTAGGTTATGGTGGCGATAATTGTGATATGGATGCGGGTGTACCCGGTGCAAATGGCTGTTTATTCTTTAATCCGTTTTCTAACGGCATTGAAACATCGGCTTCTAATGGTGCGACTAACCCAAACTATCAACCTGAACTAGCTAACACACAAGAGGTGTTAGATTATGTGTCAGGAACAAGAACTTCGCAAAAAGCCACTGAATTATTAGTGCTTGATGGCTTACTTTCAGGTGATTTAGATATTGAATTGGACGGCGGTGTTGTTGAGTTTGCTGTTGGTACTCAGTATCGTTATGAATCTTTTTCAAATGAAGTTAATGACCTAGGAAATTTAGCTATAAATCCATGTCCAGTAATGGGTGAAACAGATTGTGCAAACCCAACGGGGGTTTTTCATTTTCGTAGTGGTGAGTTAAATCAAGATTCATCGCAAAGTATTTATGCTTTATTCAGTGAATTAGCGTTACCAGTCTCAGATGATTTAAAAATGCAAATAGCCTTACGCTATGAAGATTATGGCGGAGATGTTGGTGATACATTAGATCCAAAAGTATCAGCACAATACACCATTAATGATAACTTTTCATTACGAGGCTCTGCCAGTACAACCTTTAGGGGACCAACACTTAATCAACTAGAAGGTAGTAATACAACGCTTTCTTATGTTGGAGCTCCTGCCGCCTTTAAAGCTGTTGATACTCAAGGAAATGGTGCCTTAGCACCTGAATCTGCTGTTGCACTAAACTTTGGTGTTATTGGTGAGTTTTGGGATGATCGCTTATTCGCAACCGTTGATTTTTGGTCCTTTGACCTAAGTGATCCAATCATTGTTGAAAACTATAATGCAGTATTAGCTGCTGCAGTTGCCGGTAAACAACCTTATGTTGATCAAGTGCAATGGACAGAGCCTGGTAACGCAAATACAGTTGAACGTATTGAAACTAAAATTATCAATGGCGCTGATGTTAAAACAAGTGGTATTGACGTTCAATTACGCTTAAATGTTACCGATTATTGGACCTTGGACATGAATGGAACGTATACCGCTGAATATAAAGTGGCTGGTGATGATTTATCAGAAGCTTTTGACGCAGCTGGTTTCCTAAATAATACTAACTCTAATCGTCCAATACCTAAGTATAAAGCTACCATGATCAATAGCTTCGATTTCGAGAATCATAATATTAGTTTATCTGCTTATTATGTAAGTGATTATAAAGATGAACGAGATTCGTTATTTACCACTAACACTAGAGGTCAAGTCATTGATAGCCAAGTACAGCTTGATTTAAGTTATAACTATATCTTTAATGATGATCTAACCAAGGTTAACTTAACGGTAAGTAATTTAACGGATGAAGAGCCTCCTTTTGCTCGTTTAGATTTAAACTATGACCCATTTACACATAACCCTTTAGGTCGTACATTTAAAATCAGCGTTGTGCATAAATTTGGTGAATAATCACTAAAATGAGACAAAAAAGCTAAGTCATTTACTCATGAAGATAAGGTATTAATCCTGGCTTTGTTGACTGATGAGATAAAAATCCGATGGTTAAAATCATCGGATTTTTTATGTACAGAAATTACGGTATGTTGCAGACACAGGAATGTATCAGAGCGAAGAGCGCCTTTTAATCGCGCTTTTGATCAAATAATATAAAAATAAATAAGGGTCATTATGCTTATTAAACTTAAACTACTTTTAGTTTTATCACTCAGCGTATCTGTATCGGTTTTTTCAGCACCGCTAACATTAACAAGTCAGGATATTATACAAGGTGAATTTATGTCTAAAATACATGAATTCAATGGCTATAATTGTTCAGGAGGAGACTTGTCACCACACCTTAAATGGTCTAACGCACCTAAAGGCACCAAAAGTTTTGCTATTACAGCTTATGACCCCGATACATCTTCAGGCAGTGGTTGGTGGCATTGGCAGATAATAAACATACCAATAACAGTAATGGAAATGCCAACCGGCGCAGGTAGTAAAAAAAATACTAGTACACCAATCGGGAGTACTCAAATAGAAAATGATTTCAGTATTCCAGCTTTTAGTGGCGCTTGCCCACCTAAAGGCGATGGTTTGCATCTTTATCGTTTTACAATTCATGCACTGGCTGTCGAAAAAATCGAATTGCCAGAAAACGCCTCTGGTGCATTAGCAGGTTACATGATAAATCTACACTCTATAGAATCAAGCACGATTGAGTCTTTGTACCAACGCGATTAGCCTGAATATATGAAGTATGATTGAATTAATCTTATTTGGCTTACTATATGTTTAGTCGGTGAACTGAACTTCAACGGCATTGCATACCTAGTATATTTACAGTCAAATGTAAGTAAAATTAAATGGAAAATAAATGATTTTTGATGTTGCTAAATTAGAAAGCCAAGAAAAGTATCGTCTCTTAAATGGTGGTATAACTCCCAGACCAATCGCTTGGATCAGTACCCGTTCACGCGATAATATTGATAATTTAGCGCCTTATTCATTTTTTACAGTCGCAAGCTGTAATCCTCCTGTGCTGCTTTATACCCAAGTAACACAACGAAGTGGCATTGATAAAGACACCTTGCAAAATTTAATTGAAACGGGTGAATGTGTTGTCAATATCGTTAATTCCGCTTTATTAGAAAAAATGAATCTGACCAGTGCAAGTCTGAAAATTGATGAGAGTGAATTCGATTTCGCTGACGTTGAAAGTTGTGCAAGTTATAAAGTACAGCCTAGCTCAGTTAAAGATGCGCCAATTCGATACGAGTGTACTTTAAGAGAAGTTATTCCGGTAAGTGATTTACCCACAGGCGGTACGGTAATCCTTCTCGATGTAAAGTATGTTTATGTTCGAGATGACCTGTATAACGATGGCAGTATAAATCAAAAATCAATTGATTCAGTGGGTAAAATGGGCGGAGATTACTTCAGTTTTACAACTGAAAATGTAGAACTTAAGCGGCCATAAAAGCAAATTTTTACCATTAAATATCACAGATTACTTTCACTCTTATCCACCTTTTTTTAACCAATGATGAAATATAGCCTAAGCGAAATTTAGGGGAGTTGTTAGTTGATCATTCTTCGGTAATTATCATTGTTGCTATCGCAATGCTCAGTAGGGTTACTTTTACTTCTCAAACGTGAGTGAGCTGTCTAATTTATTAAGTTAACAACGTTAATTGATCTAAAACACACTTTCAATCGTTAAATATAGTTGACAATGTTATGCCGCTATTAAGCGTGTAACAACACGCCCTGAGGTGGACAACTAGTAAAATTTAGCTATTTATTGCAAATT
>OMOM01000790.1_pt1 | contig 12112 bp, 8 predicted proteins | sample 1646501 | NCBI WGS metagenome assembly OMOM01 (sample SAMN05416802, study PRJEB24817) | seawater metagenome | isolation source: Sea water | place: Canada:Atlantic | collected 2013-07
ATCTACACCTCTCTATTCGTCGGCAGCGTCAGATGTGTATAAGAGACAGTATCAACACCATTCAATTAAAGAACGTTTTATTATTAACGCTCGCGATAAGTCATCAAAAGATGCCACATATTTTGACGGAATAACTCGCGCCACCATTTCAGTATTAGTGGTTAACGACACCATTATTGCTTCAGCGCTTAAAGTAGCGCGCGAAAAGTTATCCGGTTTTGTTGCGCCATCAAATTTCGTGGTTAATCCTGACTTTTTTGAAACATTAACTTTTGAACAACTGGTTGAGAAAAAGTACATACAGCACTGGCAGTTAACACGTGATCAAGCACTCGCTTTAACTGAAAGCTCATCACCATCTCTAACAAATACAATTAAAAAATTAAGCGAAGATACCAATGACTTTATCGATTTATATTTTGGTTTCGCTAACATCCCTATTATTGGTAAAAATTTATTGGGTGAAACAGAATACAACCGCTTACTCGAGAGTTTAATCCCGGGTGAACATGCCTTAATGGTATTAAATCGCGGCAACTATGCTTTTGTCAGCGAAGAATTTATTCCTCAAACCGTCCCTAGCCGCTTAAGTGCAACGCAAGCTTCACTGCCTGTAGATATGCGCGATGTCGACTTTTATAGCTATTTTAACCCTAGGTTTGCACTTGAAATACCTGACTATAATGAAATTAAAGTATTTCGAATAAAATCCCAATCTGGTTTTGAGCTCAATAAAGAATTAACGCTGTCTTTAGCTGTTACCTACAACCAATCATTTTTATCTAAAAATCAACACAACTTTAGCTTTGCCAGTACATTGCCTGAAATTTTATTCCTTGATAAAACACCGTTAGTTCAGCCTGAAAAAGCTCAACCGCTCTGGCTAAAACTTTGGCTACAACGTAGTAATGAAATAATCATACTTTGTCTATATCTTATCGCCTTAACGCTAGTCTTTATTAAACAAGACACCTTGGCAAAAAATGAAAAGTTAACCCACCAAGTACGCTTTATATCATTAATTTTTGTTATCGGTTTTATCGGTTTTTATTCACAAGGCCAGCTGTCTGTTGTCAACATTTACACGCTACTGTTGTCACTAAAACAAGGCTTTAACATTGAAGTGTTCTTGCTTGACCCCGTGATATTTATTTTATGGGTATTTGTTTTTATTACCCTATTTTTATGGGGGCGAGGTTTGTTCTGTGGTTGGCTATGCCCTTTTGGCGCGCTACAAGAAATAATGGCTTTGATCGCAACTAAGCTGAAAATAAAACAAATTAAAATTAAGCCTCAACATCATAAAGCGGGACAAAAAGTAAAATATGTATTGTTAATACTATTAGTTGCTTGCTCTTTTTATTCACTAACATTGGCAGAGCAATTAGCCGAAATAGAGCCATTTAAAACCAGCATAACACTGAACTTTGTACGTTATTGGCCGTTTGTTTTATACGCTGTTTTATTACTGTTATTGAGTTTGAAAATTCATAAGTTCTATTGTCGTTATTTGTGTCCGTTAGGTGCGGGATTAGCGATTATTGGTCGGTATCCCATATTTAAATGGTTAAGACGTCGTGATGAATGTGGCTCACCTTGTCAACTTTGTCGTAATAAAAAATGTGGTATAGACGCCATTAAACCTAGTGGCGCTATTGACTACGGCGAGTGTATTCAATGTTTAGAATGTGTTGTGGTTATTGAAAGTCCTAAGTTGTGTGTTGTAAACAAATATGCAAATAAAACAAAGCCTTCGCAGATAAAGGTATTGAACTGTAACGAGTAAACTATATGATGGGTATCTACCTATATATGAGCCGAATTTATGCATGATATAAAAACGATTACGGCAGTTAGTAAAGCCATCGACCCGGCAATTGCAAGCCAAGAGCTTTATCAACAATTAAATAAAGCCAACATCAGTTTTGTGCTGTTTTATTGTTCTTCTACTTATGCGCTAGATACCCTAGCACAAACCATGGAAAGCACCTTTACCGATGTCGACATTGTTGGCTGTACTACCGCCGGCGAAGTAACAAACCAAGGTTACGAGCAACACTCTATTGTTGCCATAGGCTTTTCTAGCCAATACTTTGCTATTTGCGCTACCTTGATTGAGTCGATGGAAAAGTTTGACACGATTAATGCGCAGTCCACCATTAATGAGCTAGTTGAAAACTGCCAATCTAAAGAATTAACAGAGATAAAAAACAACAGTTTTTTACTCACTTTACTCGACGGCCTTTCTTCAAGCGAAGAACAATTTTTGGTAACCCTTAACTCTGCCGCTAGAGCCATTCCTCACTTTGGTGGATCTGCGGGCGACGACATAAATTTAACTAAAACCCATGTTTATTATCACGGAAAATTTTATCAAAACGCCGCGATTGTTATTATGGTGAACACGATATTGCCTTTTGAAGTTTTTACGTGTCATCACATAAAACGTCCAATAGAAAAGTTAGTTGTGACCGATGCTGACGCGGCTAACAGAACAGTTTACGAATTAAATGCAGAACCTGCGGCATTAGAATATGCAAAATTACTTAATGTCGATCTTAAAGATTTAAGCCCTGAAGTATTTTCGCTTAATCCGTTGGCGGTAAAAGTGGGCGGTGACTACTATATTCGCTCCATTCAAAAAGTAAACGAAGCAGACTTAAGCCTAACGTTTTACTGTGCGGTTGATGTGGGTATTGTGCTTACCGCAGTAGAAATGGGCGATATATTTTCCCCTGTAACAGACCAACTTGGCGAAATTTCACAACGCTACGGTGATCCTGAATTAGTACTTACCTGTGATTGCTTTTTAAGACGGCTAGAAATCGAACAAAAAGGCCTAGAAGCACGCGTAAGAAGCTTAAATGCACAATACAATATTGTCGGTTTTAATACTTATGGCGAACATACTAATGGCATTCACTTAAACCAAACTTTTACCGGCGTTTTTATCGCTGGAGGCGTAAATGAGTGAGCAGGCTTTAGAAGATGAGTTAGCCTTGCTAAAAAAGCAAAACGCTAAACTTATCAAAATTAACAATGCCTTAATGCAACGTGTTGAAGACAGTGGCGAGAATCAATATGCGCCCTACACGGCTTTTGAACATTCCGTGCACTTGGCCGAACAGGTTAGAGAAAAAACGCAGACACTTAATGAAACGCTAGCAAAATTAGAGTCGAGTAACCGCGCACTTAAACAAGCGAATGACACAGCCAATTTATTTAAACAACGTTTTATAGATGCCATTGAAAGCATTACAGAAGCCTTTGTTTTACTTGATAGCGATGGTCGCATTATTTTACAGAACAGTAATTTTGCCAGTTTTTGGAGTGAGTCAGGCTTACCGATTGTTGAAGGCGCCAACCTTAAAGACTTAAAAGAGTTAGCAAAAACACGCGGTATCATTCGCCGAGCATCACCGGGTGATAATTTTGCTAGCCCAGTGTATCAACTGTCAGACGATCGCTGGTTTCAACTTAACGAGCATCGCACTAGCGAAGGTGGTTGGGTAATGATTTACACTGACATTACCGCCATTAAAAACGCAGAAAGTGCTCGATACGAGCGCGGTATGGCGCAAAAATCTTTGTTACTGCAAAACTTAATTGACAACCTGTCACAAGGTGTTGTTTTGATCAGCAGCCAAAACAAAATTGAAGTGTGGAACATGCGATTTGCGCAAATCAGCCAGTTATCGCCCAACCTTTTACGCGCAATGCCCAGCACCAATAATGTGCAAAATTTGACCGAGCTTGATCTAGCGCCAAAATCTAGCACCGATAATTATTATTATACCCAAACACTGATGAACGGTACGGTTTTAGAAATACGTGATCACCGTTTAAATAATGGCAAAATCATTAAAACCTACAGCGATATTACTGAACGTCATCGCTACGCTGAATCATTAAGAAAAAGTGAAAGTTGGTTACGATTAATCACCGATAACGTGCCCGCGATGATCGCCTATATTGGCGAAGACCTAAAATACCAGTTCACAAATCAAGTGTATGTTGATTGGTATGGCTTACCTCAAGGTGGACTCAATGGCTTAGAGTTAGAACAAAGTCGCGTACATACCAACTTCACTGAACTAAAATCCTATGTTGACCGCGCCTTAAAAGGTGAAAGTGTCAGCTTTGCCATGGAAGAAAAAAACAAACAAGGTGAGCCTTGCTACCTTTTGAAATCTTACGTACCTAATCGAGACAGTAAGGGGCATGTTCTTGGATTTTTCGTTCTTATTCGCGACATTACCGCGCGTAGAAAAGATGCCCTAGCGTTACAAAAAGCTCATGATCAACTTGAAATCAGAGTGCAAGAAAGAACAGTTCAATTACAAGGATTAAACGATAAATTAATTGTTGAAGTAGCAGAACGAAGCCAGGCACAAGTCAATTTACACAAAGCTAAAAGTGAAGCCGAGTTTGCTAACAGTACCAAAACCAAATTTCTAGCGGCAGTTAGCCATGACTTACTGCAACCCCTAAATGCGGCGCAGTTGTTCACCAGCTCTTTAATGGAAAAAACCTTAGAAACCCACACTAAAAAACTGCTAGGTTCAGTGATAAATTCGTTAGACGATTTAGAGAACTTAATTTGTACCTTGGTTGATATTTCAAAACTAGATGCTGGTGTTGTAAAGGCGGATAAAAGCTCATTTAAATTATCAGAATTACTTAACAACTTAGCCAGTGAATACCAACAAACCAGTGCTCAATTCAAAGTTAAATTACACTATGTTAGTAGCGATTTAGTGGTAAATTCCGACAGTGTTTTATTAGCACGTATTTTGCGCAACTTTCTCTCCAATGCCTTTAGATATGCAAGTAATGGTAAGGTATTACTTGGCTGCAGACGCCAAGGAGATCATGTTTCAATTGAAGTCTGGGATAATGGTATGGGTATCGCCCAAGACCAACTTCAAGAAATATTTAAAGAGTTTAAACGCCTTAAATCGTCTCAATCAGCATTTCGAAATGGCTTAGGCTTAGGGCTTGCGATAGTCGATAAAATTTCAACCGTATTAGAACAACCTATTATGGTTAACTCTACGTTAGGTAAAGGCTCAGTTTTTTCTGTAAAAGTGCCTTTGGGTAAAATAAGCGACTTACCTCAAACAGTAAATCCACAAAATTACATCCTTGATAACACGGCTTTAGCTAAGCGTAAAATATGGATTATTGATAACGACGCTACCGTTTGTGCAGGTATGGCTGAGTTATTAGGCGGCTGGGATTTCATTGTAACTACCGCAACTAGCCTCAAACATTTGCAACAACAAGTAAATATAGTGGATGATCATGCGGACATACTCATTGTTGATTATCATCTTGATGACGGCGTAAATGGTTTAGATGTTTCAAATGAAATTAACCAATTACGCGATAATATATTACCGGTAATTATGATCACCGCCAATTACAGTAAAGAGTTGAAGAACGAAGTAAAAGCCAACGATGTTTTATTGTTAAATAAACCCGTTAAGCCGATGAAATTGAAAACCTCGATGCTGTACTTGTTGAAATAATAATTTATTCAAGTCATAACATGTTTAAGTCATCACATATTTAATTCATGTTTTACTGGCGTTAAGGTCTACTGCAACTATCTATTTTTAAGCTATCTGAGTATTAAGTAGCGCACGTTCAAATAGCCAAATATTAAGTTGTGAAGCGCTATAAATTATTCTACTTTATAGCTAGATAAAAGCATTTGTAATGTTTCAAAACTGCTACATTCATAAGTGAGATTAAAATGTCAAAAAAACTAAACAATGATATCCCGCAAGAAGCATTTGACTGGTACGACTCTTATGCACACGGCGGCATGGATCGTAGAACATTTATGACTAAACTCGGCACCTTAGTTGCTGTAGGTTATTCAATGGCCGTGCTCACATCGGCACTCTTACCTAATTATGCCTTAGCTGAGCAAGTCTCTTTTAATGATGCAGACATAAAAGCAACTTATGAATCTTTTGATTCCCCAAATGGTTATGGCACAGGTGCCGGCTATTTAGTTACGCCAACCAATAAAACAGGCCCTCTGCCTGTTGTGCTCGTTATTCATGAAAATAGAGGCCTAAACCCATACGTAAAAGATGTAGCTCGCCGGTTAGCTAAAGCGGGTTATCTTGCCTTTGCACCCGACGCCTTGTTTCCGCTGGGTGGTTACCCAGGTAATGACGATGAAGGCAGAGCCATGCAAAAGACAATGGATCGCGCTAAAATTCAACATGACTTTGTAGCAGCTGCAAAATTTATTAAACAACACCCAAGCAGTAACGGTAAACTCGGCGCTGTTGGCTTTTGTTTTGGTGGTTATATGGTTAATTACTTAGCCGCTATTGAGTCTGATCTTATTATCGCTGGCGTACCTTTTTATGGCACACCAGCTTCAAAAGAGCTAAGGAAAAATATTAAAGCATCGTTACTTGTGCAACTAGGTGAGCTTGATGAACGAGTGAATAAATCTTGGCCTGAGTATGAAAGCGACTTAAATCAAGCGGGAGTCTCTTATAAAATGCACATGTATAAAAATGCTAACCATGGTTTTCATAACGACTCAACAGGACGCTATGATAAAGAAAATGCAGATCTTGCATGGGATCGAACACTTGCATTTTTTGCAGAAAAGTTAGTTTAAACATACATTCGCACGCAGTTGACTGATAGTAGCCAGTATTAGTCAACTCACTATTCATTAAAGACTAATCACTAATCTATTGGGCTTTAATTACTCCCTAATTTCCAGCGATTCTTTGCAAGTAGCCAGAAATCCCTTCTTGGCTTATATCATTAATATTACTGCTATTTACTTGATAAACTCGGCAGTACTTTCTTTTAGCAAGCGCTAGGCTCGCACGAATAAAGTTCTTATCTTCACCTAAGGCCAACAAACACGGTGTAATTGTGTTTAATTGTTCATCTGGGGCAACATCGAAAGCGCTATAAACCGCAAAGTAAGTTGAATTTTCAATCGTTAATGCTTGAGTTGCATAGCAAAAGCCTTCACAACGACGCGCCAAAAACGCTGGGTAAGCACTAACAATATAACTGGTGATATTGGCAATGGCATGTTCAGCTTTGCTAATTTTTGTTAACCATAAGGCATTATGCTGATTACAAACGCTAACGGTTTCAAGCTTCTTAATTTTGTGCTTACTTTGACTTAACTCGTCTTCACATAACGCATTTCTATTTAAATTTTTTCCTGGTACGTCGTTTAGCTCAAAGCGTTCCTTAGCTTGTTGGCAGAGCGCGCTAAATAATTTAGGCAGTAGTGTCAGACTTGCTGTTTTAGTGTTAGCTTTTGCTTTATTGCTAATATCAATTCTTTGCTCGTTATTAGCTGCTTCAAGGTATTTATCCGATAAAGATACTAAAGGGGCAATTACCCCTGCGTTATCTGCTTTAGGCTTCGCCTTAGCCATAGTTTCTAATGCGATATTATCTAAACTTGTATAGTTATCAACATGAAGGTAATTAGGCGTTTGCAATGTTAAATAATAAGCATTTATAAGCGTATTAATTGCTGGAGAATACTTTGCTTGGTAACGTTCGGTTTCGTTATTATTAATGTCAGAAGCATTTTTTATCTGAGCTATAGGTTGGTTTTTTAACGACTCTGCTTGACTAGTTTTTTCTTGAACAGTTGGCACAGGTAATAAAGAGATTAATCGTGATACTTTTACAATATCGGCATTAGCGGTAACTAAGGTCATATTACTTGCTTGATAAAAGCGTTGATGAAATGCGGTTATCTCCTTAAGTGTTAATTCACCAATAGTGCTACTAACACCACCATAATTAAACTCTTCTTTAGTATAGTTTTCTTCACTGTTATCGCTCTCGTCACTTTTAGCACTGGCTTTACTGGCTTGCTCTATACCAATAAGTTCACGATAAATAACGCCTTTACCTTTATCGTTATCCTTACTATCACCATCATAAACTTCACAGCTTAAATATTCCTTATCGAATATCGGTAAAAATAAGCCACTTAATAAATACTCAATGGCTAAATTGAAGGTATCTTCGCACTGGCTTTGGCAATGAAAATAAGTGCTATCAGCAAAGGTTGAGGCATTAATTTTTGCGTCAGTGAGTGAGGTAAGTTGAAATAACGTTTCAGGCTGTAGAAAAGACGAGCTACGTCGAAAAACGCCATGTTCAACGCCATGTGCGACCCCGCTATTATCAAATATTGGAGTGTTGACCACAAACAGAGCGCTAAAGCCTTCATTATTAATAATATTGATATGCTTTAAACCATTTTCATGGCGATACATGGCTGTTTTCATGGACGACAATGAAGCAGCCAAGCTTATACTTTAACCGTTACAATATTTAACTCGGCATTTTTAGCATGTTTCATCGCCGTACTTTGATTAATGCGATCAACAATAGCTTTAGAAGGCTTAACTGCATTTTCAATAGCTTTTTGAATTAGATGATGATCTTCAGACTTGCTACACACGGGATCCGTTTTATGCATGTCGCCCGTCAACATAAAGGCCTGACAACGACAACCGCCGAAATCTTTTTCCTTCTCATCACAACCTTTACAAGGCTGCGGCATCCAGTCGTCGCCACGAAAGTATTCAAATGAAAAGTCTTGCTGCCAAATATCGGCAATCGACTTGTCTTTAACATTAGGGAACGTCAGCGGTAACATTTTGGCGCTATGACAAGGCAAAGCTGAACCATCAGGCGTAACCGTTAAAAACGTAGTGCCCCAACCATTCATACAAGCTTTAGGGCGTGTTTCATAATAATCAGGGGTTACAAAAATAAAGTGCGGTCCTTTACCTTGTTGCTGTTCTCTAAACTCGTTAACAATTCGCTCAGCTTCAACTAATTCTGCTTGGGTAGGAAGTAAATGATCACGATTTTGATATGCCCAACCGTAATATTGTGCGGTGGCTAATTCAACATAATCAGCCTCTAATTCACAACTTAAGCGCATAACTTCAGCAATTTGATTAATGTTTTGTTTAGAAATAACAAAGTTAAGCACCATAGGATAACCTTGTGCTTTAACTGATTTAGCCATTTTAAATTTTTGCTTGTAGGCGTTACCTTTGCCAGCAATAGCATCGTTAACTTCAGGGTCAGCCCCTTGAAAACTTATTTGAATATGATCTAATCCCGCTACTTTTAACTTAGCAATGCGTTTTTCAGTTAAACCAATACCCGAGGTAATTAAGTTAGTATAAAAACCTAAATCTCTAGAATGTTTTACCAATACTTCTAGGTCTTTTCTAAGTAGCGGCTCGCCACCAGAAAAACCTAGTTGCACCGCGCCCATGTCTCTGGCCTCGGTAAATACCTGACACCATTGCTCGGTACTTAGCTCATCTTTAGTTTCAGTTAACTGTGTTGGGTTTGAACAATAAGGGCAATGTAATGGGCAGTCGTAAGTTAACTCGGCAAGTAACCAAAGTGGAGGCCCAACAGCAGTTACGCTTTCAGCTGAAATTCCGCTTGGTGTTTCGGTTGCTACTTCGCTTAAGGGGTCGTGAGAAGCGCTTTGATTATTCATAATAGAGCCACTTTTTTTCAATCGCTGTGCTGATAAACTCATTCACATCGGCAGATAAATCACCCGCATCGGGGAATTTCTCATTTAAGGTATTGGTAATTTCTTGCACACTTTTTTTACCATCGATAAGCTGCATAATTTCGCCAGCACCACCGTTCAGTTTCACCATACCTTCAGGAAACAGCAGTACAAAACAGTTTTGCGCTTTTTCCCATTGAAACCTAAACATGGCATTAAGTGAGGGAATTTTGTTCTCGGCTGATGTACTCACTTAAAAATTCCTTTGTGGTAAATAGGATTTAATACGGCTTCTTCACCCAGTATAGCTTGATACGGAGCATTGCCTTGTTGATAAGCTAATGAAATTGAATCTAACATGCTCCAAAGAATATCGAGTTTAAACTGTAAAATATTCAAGGCTTCTTCTTGTGCTTCGCGGCTAGTAAAATAATCTAATGTTATTTGCAAACCATGATTTACGTCCCGACGAGCTTGCGATAAGCGCATTTGAAAATAACTTAACCCTTCAGGTTTTACCCACGGGTAATTGGTTGGCCAAGAGTCAAGTCGGCTTTGATGTATTTCAGGCGCAAACATTTCAGTTAAAGACGAACAAGCTGCTTGTTGCCAGTTAGCTCTGCGCGCAAAGTTTACATAAGCGTCAACCGCAAAACGCACCCCAGGCAATACAAACTTTTCATCTAATAAGTCTTGTCTATTTAGCCCTACTGCCTCACCTAAGCGTAACCAAGCTTCAATACCGCCTAAGGTATCGTCACCCACGCTACCATCATGATCAAGAATACGCTGTATCCACAAACGCCTAGTTTCTATATCACGACAATTGGCCATAATGGCGGCGTCTTTAATCGATATATTAGCTTGATAATAAAACCGATTAGCAACCCAGCCTTGTATTTCTTCTTTACTACATTCGCCTTTATGCATAGCGATATGGAATGGATGATGAATATGGTAAAGCTGACCTTTATCTTTTAATTTTTTTTCAAACTGTTCTTTGGTCCAAGCCTGCATAAAATGGATCCTTTAAAATGAGGTTAAATCGTTATTTCCATGCCATCAGTGGCAATTTCAACGCCATTGTCTAAAACAAATTGATGCTGTTCAGATTCTTCATTCAAAATGGGGTTAGTGTTGTTTATGTGAATAAGAATTTTTCGATCTATCGGAAATTTATTCAATAAGGCAACCGTGCCAAACTCACCATTAACCGGCATATGCCCCATTTCTGAGCCTAATTTTTTGCCCACACCTAGCGCGATCATTTCATCGTCTAACCATAATGTGCCGTCAATAAGTACACAACTGGCTTCAGCCAATATGGCTTCAACTTCAGCATTACTTTCAACAATACCGGGTAAATAGAACAAATATTTGCCCGTGCTTTTATCAATAATTTTTAAGCCAATGTTATTACCATCGACTACTTTATCGCGATAGCGTGAATATGGCGGCGCATTTGACTCAATAATAACCGGTTCAAATACTATATCTTCGACACCTTTAACACTAAATGGTGGTCGTTTTTCAGTATCTATAGCATTAAATTTGAGTCCACCATGCCAGTGTTCTAACAAATTAAACACGGGAAATACGGTGGATAAATCTTCATAAACTACATCACTGCAATAAACTTCTAACGGCAAACCTTCACGCAAGGTTAGTAACCCCGTAGTGTGATCTATCTGGCTATCAGTTAAAATTGCAGCACGAATGTTAGTACCACGACTGCCCTGCTCAGGCCAAAGTTGTGGTGATTGATTAATTTGTTGACGAATATCTGGAGATGCGTTGATTAACACCCAATCTTTGCCATTAGGGCTAACCGCAATTGACGATTGTGTACGCGCAGTGGCTTTAATAGTACCGTCGCGTAAACCTTTACAATTAGTACAGTGACAATTCCATTGTGGAAATCCGCCACCTGCAGCTGAGCCTAGCACTAAAATTTGCATATGTGCCTCGAAATTAAAACAAGTGGGAAGGGAGAAATTAAACAGTGAAAATTAATTACCCCAGTTTTTTAAAAATTAAAGCTAACTGAAGTAATTTATTAATGGCGTAATTATTATTAGCGATTATTGATGTAAAGCGTTACTTCAAATCCTAAACGCATTTCTTCAAAATTAGGCTTAATCCACATAATTTATTCCTCTTTGGTTAGTAAAACTTACTGTAATATTGCTTACCTAGTTACTCTATTTAATTTCCATTTAATAAAAAATCATACTTTAGATGGAAAAGCATAGGAGCATGTATGGATAATTATACAGCGCCAAGATAAAAGCAGTTACAAGGGTTTGATGTTATAGGCTAACCCGCTTAATTCAACGTTCAACACTACTATTACCAATTACTATTCGAGCATATTTAGTTAAGCTTTGCAAAGTCATTGGTGGCATTAATAAGCGCATCAATAATTTTAGGCTCGCTGGCAACATGCCCCGCCATTTCAATAATTAACAGCTCAGCTTCAGGCCAACTTTGCTTTAATACTGTCTCTTATACACATCTCCGAGCCCACGAGACCGTACTAGATCTCGT
>OMOM01000797.1_pt1 | contig 12017 bp, 11 predicted proteins | sample 1646501 | NCBI WGS metagenome assembly OMOM01 (sample SAMN05416802, study PRJEB24817) | seawater metagenome | isolation source: Sea water | place: Canada:Atlantic | collected 2013-07
CCTCTCTATTCGTCGGCAGCGTCAGATGTGTATAAGAGACAGGTATTAGGCGACCAAAAACTTGGTGAACTTAATGTTGGTGCAGCAGCAAGCGCAGCACCTGCAGCTTCAGCAGAAGAAGCGATTAGTTCAGACGAACTTGCTGGTCCATCAGTACGTCGTTTAATGAAAGAAAAAGGCCTTACAGCTAACGATGTTGTTGGTACTGGTAAAGGCGGTCGTATTTCTAAAGAAGATGTTGAAGCCGCAGCTAACAAGCCTAAAGCAGCTCCAGCAAAAGCAGCGGCGCCTGCGCCAGCAGCACAAGCTTCTGCAGCATTAGGTGAGCGTACACAAAAACGTGTACCTATGACGCGTTTACGTAAAACAATCGCGACACGTTTATTAGAAGCGAAAAATTCTACGGCCATGTTAACCACGTTTAACGAAGTTAACATGAAGCCAATTATGGATCTTCGTAACCAATATAAAGACGTATTCGAGAAAACACATGATACCCGTTTAGGTTTCATGTCTTTCTACGTTAAAGCGGTAACTGAAGCGCTTAAACGCTACCCAGCAATTAACGCGTCAATTGACGGTGATGACATTGTTTATCATAACTTTTTTGACATTTCGATTGCGGTATCTACGCCACGTGGTTTAGTTACACCAGTATTACGTGATGCAGATCAGCTAAGCATGGCAGGTATCGAAAACGGTATCCGTTCATTAGCGATTAAAGGTCGTGACGGAAAATTAACCATGGACGAAATGCAAGGTGGTAACTTTACTATCACTAATGGCGGCGTTTTTGGTTCATTAATTTCAACGCCTATTCTTAACTTGCCACAAGCGGCAATCTTAGGAATGCATAAAATCCAAGATCGCCCAATGGCAGTTAATGGAAAAGTTGAAATTTTACCTATGATGTACCTAGCTCTTTCTTATGATCATCGTTTAGTTGATGGTAAAGAATCAGTTGGATTTTTAGTAACAATTAAAGAGTTGTTGGAAGATCCAACACGCTTGTTACTTAATATATAGTTAAACATCAAGTAAGTAGTAATATTGAATTTTTTGGTTTGATTTAGACTATAGTAGTAGGCTCTAAGGACTATGTTCTTTAGAGCTTTTATACTATAATCGGTCGACTCTTTTCGATGGTAGTAATTATAATTATTGCCATTTTCATCTACAGATAAATGGATAAAACACCATGAATTTGCATGAATATCAAGCGAAACAATTATTCGCTGAATATGGTTTACCAGTTTCTGAAGGTTTCGCTTGCGATACCGCTCAAGAAGCTGCCGAAGCTGCCGATAAAATTGGCGGCGATATGTGGGTTGTTAAAACTCAAGTACACGCGGGTGGCCGTGGTAAAGCTGGCGGTGTTAAGCTAGTTAAAACCAAGCAAGAAATCAAAGATTTCGCTCAAAACTGGTTAGGTAAAAACCTAGTTACATACCAAACAGATGAGCATGGACAGCCAGTTGCTAAAATTTTAGTAGAAAGCTGTACAGATATTGCTAACGAATTGTATCTTGGTGCTGTTGTAGACCGTGCAAGTCGTAAAGTAGTATTCATGGCTTCTACTGAAGGCGGTGTTGACATCGAGAAGATTGCTGAAGAGACTCCTGAGTTAATTCACCAAGCTGAAATCGATCCACTTGTTGGCGCTCAACCTTACCAAGCACGTGAATTAGGCTTCAAGTTAGGCTTAAACCCAACGCAAATGAAGCAATTTGTTAAGATCTTTTTAGGTCTTGCACAAATGTTTGAAGATTTCGATTTCGCTTTATTAGAAATCAACCCGTTAGTTATTACTGACGAAGGTAATCTTCATTGTCTAGATGGCAAAATTGGTATCGATGGTAATGCTTTATACCGTCAACCTAAAATGCGCGCATTCCACGATCCATCTCAAGAAGATGAGCGTGAAGCACATGCAGCACGTTTTGAATTAAACTACGTTGCATTAGACGGCAATGTTGGTTGTATGGTTAACGGTGCAGGCCTAGCAATGGGTACTATGGATATCGTTAACTTACACGGCGGCAAGCCAGCTAACTTCTTAGATGTTGGCGGCGGGGCGACTAAAGAGCGTGTTTCTGAAGCATTCAAAATCATCCTTTCTGACGATAACGTTAAAGCTGTTTTAGTTAACATCTTTGGTGGCATTGTACGTTGTGACATGATTGCTGAAGGTATTATCGCTGCAGTTAAAGATGTAGGCGTTCAAGTGCCTGTAGTTGTACGTTTAGAAGGTACAAACGCTGAAGAAGGTCGTGAAGTACTTAAAAAATCTGGCTTAGACATCATTGCTGCTGAGTCATTAACTGATGCAGCAACTAAAGTTGTAGCAGCTGCGGAGGGCAAATAATGTCTGTCTTAATTAACAAAGATACTAAAGTAATCTGTCAAGGTTTCACTGGTGGTCAAGGTACATTCCATTCAGAACAAGCACTTGAGTACGGTACACAAATGGTTGGTGGCGTAAGCCCAGGTAAAGGCGGTCAAACGCATTTAGGCCTTCCAGTATTTAATACAGTACGTGAAGCAGTATTAGCAACTGGCGCAACAGCAACAGTTATCTACGTACCAGCTCCGTTTTGTAAAGATGCAATTTTAGAAGCTATTGATGCAGGCATCGAGCTTATCGTTACTATCACTGAAGGTATTCCAACTTTAGATATGGTTGACGTTAAAGCTAAGCTTGACGCTACTGGCGTTCGTATGATCGGTCCTAACTGTCCAGGTGTTATTACTCCTGGCGAAACTAAGATTGGTATCATGCCTGGTCACATTCACAAGCCTGGTAAAGTAGGTATTGTTTCACGTTCTGGTACGCTTACGTACGAAGCCGTTAAACAAACTACAGATGCTGGTTTTGGCCAATCTACTTGTGTAGGTATTGGTGGTGACCCTATTCCTGGTACTAACTTCATCGACGTATTGGAAATGTTCCAAAACGATCCACAAACTGAAGCAATCGTAATGATTGGTGAAATTGGTGGTACTGCTGAAGAAGAAGCTGCGGAATACATCAAAGCACACGTTACTAAACCTGTAGTATCTTACATTGCTGGTGTTACTGCACCAGAAGGTAAGCGTATGGGTCACGCTGGCGCGATTATCGCTGGTGGTAAAGGTACAGCTGATGAGAAATTCGCAGCATTAGAAGCGGCCGGTGTTAAAACTGTACGTTCTTTAGCGGATATCGGTAAAGCACTTAAAGAGAAAACAGGTTGGTAATCAGCTTTTGATTGCAAACTGTTATTCTTAATAAAAAAACCCGCTTCTAGCGGGTTTTTTTTAATTTCTACTCCTTTTGCTATAACTTTGCTTAGCTGCTTTTAAATAATCAGTATTTGAAATTATTTTTTCAATTAGTTCTTCAAGAGCAATTTCTGAATAGGCATGATAATTAGCGTTTTTAAAAAAATGATGATATTTATTGTCTGATAGCTTCCATTTCAACTTGTATATTAAAGACTGAAAACAATTAGGATTTAGTTCATATTTTTTGTTATTTTGTTTGTTCAGCCGTTTTTTTAAAAAATCATTATCGTATTTTGACTGTAGCCTTTGATTAATTTCGGTTATTGCTTGGCCTTGTTTAAATTTATAAGTCTTTTCGGCATCTACACTTTTCTCTATGACTAGTGCTTTTTTGAGACCTGTCATACCATTTTCTGCTTTAGTTAAAATTATTTGTGTGCCTTCTGAATCCTTTTGAGCGAACTGTAAAGTTACATCTAAAGGGATAGCAAAAGATAGATCATTTGCATTGTCTACAGATGATGTTAATTCTTCCGCAAGGATTAACTGGGGTCAGGTACACATTAAAATTTATAGGCTCTAATTTATAATTGTCGCCGCAAATTAGACTTAGACTTACTCAAAATTGACAGGTTTGGAGTTTGTTTACTGGTTTGGCGTCGGGGTGCCGACTGCACCCAAAGGGAGGCTAGCGCCGACCTCCCTCTGGACTCCCTCGGCGCTGCTACATTAAACTTGTTTCCTCCATGACGTCTAATATTCTTCGACGTACCAGTGCTGATGGCACATCCGTGTGCCAACAGCACTTTCACTGGCATCCATGCCAGTGATACGTGAATATTGGTCATCATTCCGGCGTTTAATGAAGCAGACCTGGTGTTTTTTTCTTCGTTAGTAATTATCCTCAGTGGTTTAGCTTTAACATCTGTTACAGCGATCTCTAAATCCCATCACAGCAACGGAAACTGAATTTAGATAAGTGCGATGTTTATCGAAGCCATGGATGGCGTAGACTGCCGTGTGAAGGGACGATTTTCGGCAGGAATAAACTTCGTGCCTAAATTCAGTTGGAGTGTTTTGCTGTGTAGGGCACAGTGGGGGATGCAAGGGGGAGATCTGTGTCTATCTCCCCCTTGCGTGTAGTCGCCACCGCGACGCCAAGCAGAAAATTAAAACTCCAATCCGATAATTTTTCAATATTAGACGGACACTCACACTAAATTAATAGCTTGGAGTTTGTTTACTGGTTTGGCGTCGGCGTGCCTATTAAGTAGGGTCAGATACACATTAAGGCTTAATGCACGCTAATCTACCGTTGTCGCGGTGGCGACGACACCCAAAGGGAGGCTAGCGCCGGCCTCCCTCTGGACTCCCTCGGCGCTACTACATTAAACTTGTTTCCTCCATAACGTCCAATATTCTTCGACGTACCAGCGCTGAACGTACATCCATGTACTACAGCGCTTTCACTGGCATCCATGCCAGTGATACGTGAATATTGGCCATCATTCCGGCGTTTAATGAAGCAGATTTGGTGTTTGTTTCAACGTGAGCAATCCTCCTAATGGAATTTTAGAAGTCATATTAAACGCTCGTAGTTCTCCATTTGTTAGCTTAGAAAACAAAACTTCAACGATCACTAGATCCCATCACAGCAACGGAAACTGAATTTAGATAAGTGCGATGTTTATCGGAGCCATGGATGGCGTAGACTGCCGTGTGAAGGGACGATTTTCGGCAGGAATAAACTTCGTGCCTAAATTCAGTTGGAGTGTTTTGCTGTGTAGGGCACAGTGGGGGATGCAAGGGGGAGATCTGTGTCTATCTCCCCCTTGCGTGTAGTCGACACCGCGACGCCAAGCAGATAAATTAAACTCCAAGCCGTTCAATTTATTAAACTAGAGCCCACATACACTAACTTCGTCTTTGGAGTCAGCTAACTGGTTTGGCATAGGTGTGCCGACTACAACCATTAAATATATTTTGTTTTCTATTCATTTAAAACATTGCCGTTTATAATACCGCCATTAATTTTATAGCCATGATGAGTAATATGAACTTCCCAAAAGATGAAACAGGTAAAGTACTGTTTGAAATGCAAAAAGCAGGTATCGATTTAACCGTGAAGCATACGGTTGTTTTTTTCCACTTATTTGAAACACAAGCGCAAGCGCAGGCTATGGCAGATCATCTTGCTGAAGTATCACCTGATATTACTTGTGATGTTCATATTGATGAAAATCCAAAAGTGTGGGCTTTAGATTGTTCAATAACAGTACTCCCGCTTTATGATGCCATTATTGTGTTAGAAGCTCGTTTTGAAAAAGTAGTAACTCAGTTTAAAGGCCATACTGACGGTTGGGGAATTGAAGCTTAAATTGTTAATGTTTTAGCTGAGTAGGGCACAGTACTGGCTGCAAGGGCGAAATCTGTGTCTTCACTTTAATACAAATGGCGTTACTCTAACTCCTGTATCTATGCAGTAGAGCGCGACGCTACTAAGTTTATGTATAGTTGAACGATTATATTAAAAACCCCGAAAGAATATTCTTTTCAAGCTATATTTATTGAGCATCTTCTCCATCAACTCAACATCTGAAATTCGGTCATCAAGTGCTTCTATTTGTAGCTCATGTTTTACTAACGTGTGGTCTTGTGATTTATCTAACCCACCACTGGCGATAAAGCTTCTGATAAATGCTAATTCACCTTTATCTAGCCAAATTCCACAATGTAGGCAAGAGTCAATTAAAACGCCTGAAATTGATTTAAAATTTCGACGTGACATCATTTTCTGACAGTTTGCACAAGGCAGGTAGTTTTCAGCTGAAGGAAGTCCTGGTCGTAAATACAATGGATTACTTTCATCGTCACGATATACATCAAACTCAGACGTTAACACTGAAAACTCATCAGGCTGTAACCAAATTCCCTCACACTGTTCACATTTATCTAGCTCATGATTTCTATAAAGGTATTCATCTAATGGCACTGCGCAGCGGGGGCATGATTTTAGCTGAGATTTTTCAATCGTTTTCATCCCACCATTACACATAGGACAATTTCGAACGATTGATTTTACGATATGTTGACAAGATGAACACTGAGACTCTGGCATAAAGTTCCTTGTTTAGTGCAAAAGATTTTTTATATAGTTATGTATATCATAAATTAAAATATTTTTATATTGTGTCGTGTGGAACGCTGCGAGAGAGAGTAAGTAGGGCTTGGTGCTTAATTCACACTTCTTTATTATTGTCTAAGCGATACTTTTTACATTCATTGGTGTTGCTAACAAAAGTGCTGATCAAGATAATAAAAGTGTATTTTGCTTTTGGATATGCAAATAATAAAAAATGCCCCAAGAAGGTAAAGCCAGACAGCTTTTCTTACAGGGGCATTTATAAGGTGTTAAATGTAGTTAAAAACGATTAGCCGTCAGCATTAATCGTGGCAATAAGTTCTGCAAGACAAGCTTCATTTTGCTCATGAGGCACCTGACATGTACCGGCAGCGTTATGACCACCACCATTAAATTTCAGCATTAACTCGCCAACATTAGTTTTTGAACTACGATCAAAAATAGATTTTCCGGTGGCAAAAACTGTATTTTGTTTCTTAAGCCCCCACATAATATGGATTGAAATATTACATTGTGGATATAGAGCATAAATTACAAAGCGATTTCCTGAATAAATAATCTCTTCTTCTCTTAAATCCAGCACAACCAAATTACCATGTACGGTGGCACAGCGTTTAATTTGTGCTTTAAATTTTTCTTCGTGTTCAAAGTAAAGATCAGTGCGTTCTTTAACATCTGGCAGGGCAAGTAGCTCTTCAATACTGTGGTCTTTACCAAACTCGATTAAATCCATCATAAGTTCATAGTTAGAAATCCTAAAATCTCTAAAACGTCCTAAGCCTGTACGAGAGTCCATGATGAAATTAAGTAACTCCCAACCTTTAGCATGAAGCACTTCATCCATATTAAATTGTGCAGAGTCACCTTTATCAACAGCTTCCATCATATCTTGCCAGCTAGCTGGGAAAGTTTCAGCGCCGCCGTAGTAGTCGTAAACTACACGTGCAGCAGATGGTGCATCGGGGTCAATAACATGGTTGTCACGTTTTTCGTTACGTATTGTTTCACTGTGATGATGGTCAAATGCGATGTGTACACCTTCAACAAAAGGAAGGTTTGTCGAAATGTCGTCAGCTCCAACGGCAATAACACCGTCTTGCATATCTTTGGGGTGTACAAAGAGAATATCGTTAACTAGGTTAATATGTTTAAGTAAAATAGCACAAACTAAACCATCGAAATCACTTCGAGTGACTAAGCGGTATTTTTTATTATCCGACATTTATTTCTCCAATAGATGTAATTTTATTGTTATTAATCACTATATTGTTCATTTAAGCATAATTTTAATAGAATAATTAGGGCTTATCGAATTTAAGTTTAAATTATTATATTTAGGCTTCAACTTAATTGTTTTTATAAATGATTTTGAGCAATTATAACGTGGCATTCCATTTCTCTAAATTTAGCTTAATTCTTTAAATTGTCATCTTTCATTCAAATAACTGTCATATAAATTGATTAATTTAAAACAAATTATCAATAGGAGTATTTGTTATGCAATTTAAGCAATATAAAGAAGAAAACCAAGATGAACTTGATGATTATGTTGAGTATCAGCATAAAAAAAATAGTAAGCAGGTCAAACGTAAATGGCGTGAAATTGAGGCGTTAAAAGAACAAAAGAGAGCACAACGAGAAATCGCGTCTTATGATGATTATGTCACGCATTAATATTTTCACTATTGAATTATTATCGAGCGCTAATTATGGATGTTTTTGTCGTTTATGCGCTCGTTAGTCAATTTTAATCGCCAATAGAATTACTATTTTGCTTTTAGTACAAACTTATAGGCATTTCTGTGCTATTTCAGCTAATGTGCTCTGGTCAAACCAAATAGCATTACGGTATAATTCGTTTTTTGCCATTAACCGTGTATTGCTTCATGAAGTTTCCTGGACGACGTCAACATAGACATTATTTCCCTGTCGATAATAAAAACCCGTTAACAAACCAAGTAGACCCTCGCTCGAATGCTAAGCAAAATTATATTGTCGGTATCGATCAAGTTTTGGTCGATATTGAAGCTAAAGTTGATCAAGCTTTTTTAGATGAGTTTGATCTTCAGCGCGGTATGTCACAAGTTATTTCAGATGAAGTTACGCAACGTCTTTATAAGCGTTTAAAAGATGAGTCGCTTATTAATTATGAATTTGCTGGCGGTACAATAGGCAACACAATGCACAATTATTCGGTACTTGCCGATGATCGCTCAGTGTTACTTGGCGTAATGTCTGAAAATATTCATGTTGGCGATTATGCTTATCGTTTTATCAGTAATACCTCTTCACGCGTTGATCTTAATTACCTTCAACCGGTAGATGGCCCTATTGGTCGCTGTTTTACTTTGATTGATGATACAGGCGAACGAACATTTGGTATTAATGCAGGTTTAATTAACCGCTTACATCCTGACTCTATAGATGAAGCATTAATCGCTGGCGCTTCTGCATTGGTTATTAGTTCGTACTTAATGCGTACTCAACCTGGCGACACCATGACTGAAGCGGCTGTAAAAGCAGTGAAGTGTGCTAACGCTGCAGGTGTACCGGTTGTACTTACTCTAGGTACTAAGTTTTTAATAGAAGAAGAGCCTGAGTTTTGGCGTGATTTTGTTGAAAAGTATGTCAACATACTCACGATGAATGAAGAAGAAGCTTTAGCGATTACTGATATTGAAGATCCGCTTCTTGCTGCAAATAAATGCCTTGATTGGGTCGATATGGTTATATGCACTGCCGGTAAAGATGGTTTATACATGGCAGGTTATGTAGATGATGTGTTTAAGCGAGAAAGCGAATACCCATTGCTTTCTGGTGAAATTCACGAATTTAATCGTTATGAATATTCTCGTCCAATGTTCTTAAAAGATTGTAAAAATCCTATTCGAATTTATACGCACTCAGCCCCTTATATGGGTGGCCCTGAAAGCATTAAAAATACCAACGGTGCCGGCGATGCAGCTCTTGCTGCAATATTGCATGATTTAAGCGCAAATGTTTATCATAAAAATACCGTGGCAAACTCTAGTAAGCACGAACAACCCGCACTAACTTATTCGTCGTTATCGCAAATGAGCAAATATGCTAATAGAGCAAGTTATGAGGTGTTAGTTCAACATTCTCCACGTTTGTCGCGTGGTTTACCTGAACGTGAAGACAGCTTAGACCAAGCTTATTGGGCTCAATAGGTAAAAGGCCGGTTTTAATTAAAAACAGGTCTGTGATGTGCAGTGTGGTAATCACTATTTTATTAAATCAAATAAGATTACAATGGCTGCGCATTTTTACGACACAATGCACAGCAATGTAAACCAATCCCCAAACCGAGCTAAATTTTTGCATGACTACTTTAACTACACATAAATCATCTCAACGACGTTTACTTATTGCATTGGCTATTACCAGTGTATTTATGTTGTTACAGTTAGTAGGTGCCTTCTATGCTAACTCTTTAGCGGTATATGCTGATGCAGGGCATTTGTTTGTTCATAACAGCTCTCTATTTATTGCTTTAATTGCTTCAACACTTGCCATAAAGTTTGGTCAAACCTTTAGTGATGGTTATCGCCGATTAGAACTCTCAGGTGGATTAATTAATGGTACTTTATATATATTAATTAGTTGCTGGATTTTGCTACAAGGTGCGGATAGGTTATTTGGTCATGAACATCACGATGAACATGAAATAAATACCTTTGTTATGTCGTCAGTTGCCTCTTTAGGCTTTTTGTTTCATGGCGCATCGGCCTATGTGTTATATAAGGGCCGCAAAGATAGTGTTAATGTTTATGCCGTATTTTTACATACCTTTTTTGACTTACTCTCAACGATAGTTACCTTTGCCACCAGTATTATTATTCACGCCACAGGCTGGACTGTGGTCGACTCGTTGTCGAGTGTGCTTATTTCAGTATTTGTATTGCTTACGGGCTCTAAGTTACTCTTTAAATGTATTAAAGGCTTGTTTTTCAACGGTGTTCGTTTACCTGCACTGAAGAAAATTGAAGCGGCATTACAAAGTGTTGAGCATATTGACAATGTACATAATTTAATTGTAAAAAGTGATAATGGCGAAGTTGTTGTTGGTGCTCATATTGTTTTAAAACATCAATGTACATTGGAGAAACACGATGAAGTTTGTCGTTTTCAAGTTGAGCGTGTTCTAAAAGAACAGTTTGATATTAAAACCAGCGTTTTACAAATTGAAACAGGTGGTTGTCAGCATACTGAGTGATATGTTGCTTATGATCACAAGTTTGCGCAATGTTGCATTTGTTGTCTGTAAAGTTGTTCTAAAAGGTCATCTTGGTAAGCTTCTTTAACCGCTTCTTCTAAAAGTGGTTTCATTGATATAAAAGGCGACTTTTTCGCTAGATGCAACCCCAACTCTTTTGTACCTAGGTAAAAGGCATTAGCCATAATGTCTTCATCCACTTTTTCTTGGTAGAGAGCATACTCAAGACCAACTTTAGAGCCAATCACTGCATTTATACGATTTAATTTTAATAACCGAATAGCTTGATTGTAGCTATTTACGCTAATTTTATTTAATCGTTTATCTTGATCAAATTTTTTATTAAATTGCGCACTTCTAATAACGGCAATCCTAGTAAGTTGATATAAATCTTTATATTGTCTAATTATGGTGTCAGGTTGAGTCAGTATAAAAATTTTTTCTAGTGATAGTGGGCCAATATACTCAACGTCTTCAGTTACCGTGTTATTTTTAAATAGTAGCGCTAAATCAAGCTCGCCATTTTTTAACGAATTTAAAATTCTTGCGTATGGGAAAGCGGCTAACTTAAGCGGGGTGTTAAGAGTATTCGTCACTTTTTCAATGGCTAAGACACCAATCCCCTTACATTGAGATTGTTCATCAAAGCCATTGAAAGGCGAGAAAGGTGGAACGCTGAAACTGAGTCGCTGATCACCTGCAAACGACAAATTATGAGTCATTGCTATAGCTAAAAGAATAAAAGCTGAAATATAAAAGTGCTTTTTCAATGTGAAAAATACCAAGTTAAATTATTGATCTTCAAAAGAGTATAGTCACCTTTTTTATTTTTTGACAACCGTTACGACACTCTAGATATAAACAGCGTTAGCACAAAGTGCTTTATTTGTATATTATACCAATAGTTTTTAATTTGTATGGACTTCACATGTTACCTATACATGGACGTTGGAAAATAAAAGTTGAAGATAAAGTTGTCATGCAGTTTTTTGCAGACTCATGGAACGAAGAAGCCGTAATTGCTTATATCAAAGAATTTAAAGTTGCGGTAACACCTTTAATTAATGATGATTGGGCCATAATCTCTGTTTTTGAACAGTGGGAGCTGGGCATACCAGAAATAGAGCATCATGTAATTGAGCATTGTCAGTGGTTTAAACAACATGGCTGTATTAAAGATTGTCATGTTTATAGCCGTAATAGGCTGAAAAGCATGCAACTTGAAAAAATGGTCCCGACGACTGATGTTGGTTATGAGCGCTGTGTGTTTGATAATGTTAATGCCGCAATAGAATGGCTAGATTCACAAGGGTTTACTATTTCTCTGTCTCTTATACACATCTCCGAGCCCACGAGACCGTACTAGATCTCGTA
>OMOM01000804.1_pt1 | contig 11844 bp, 12 predicted proteins | sample 1646501 | NCBI WGS metagenome assembly OMOM01 (sample SAMN05416802, study PRJEB24817) | seawater metagenome | isolation source: Sea water | place: Canada:Atlantic | collected 2013-07
AGATCTCCACCTCTCTATTCGTCGGCAGCGTCAGATGTGTATAAGAGACAGGTTATAAATGCTCGTTTACCATAATTTATTTAACTGTTAATACTCGTCAAAGTACCTTAAATCTAATCAAGGATTACCACTAAAACAGATTTATTCAACGGTGTATTTTAACACAACAACAACTCAGCGTGTTTATTCTACAATTGAACGCATATTACATTTCAGTAACCTGACCTATTCGTTAAAAAAATGTTATAAAGTACCGATAATATTAAAAATTCACTTAGTTTAACTCCTTCAGGAAGCACATGAAATATTCAATCAACACAGCCTTACTTTGTTTATGCATTGCTGTTAGTGGTATTGCGGTAGCCAAAAGCAGCATTAGTGACGATAAATTTCGTCAGCTAGAAGAAAACTTACCAACGCCAAATACTTATCGCACAGCGTCTGGTGCACCTGGCCATCAATATTGGCAACAAGAGGTGGATTATAAAATTGATATTACCCTAGATGACGAGAAACAAACGTTATCAGGCAGTGAAACAATTGATTATACAAACAACTCCCCTGATACTTTACGTTATTTGTGGTTACAGTTAGACCAAAATAAATTAGCTGATAATGCAGGTGCAAAAACAACACGCACAGCACCAGAGAAAAAAATCACTTATACCGGTTTACGCAATGTTATTGAAACAGACGAATTCCAGGGCGGTTATGACATTACTAAAGTAGCTGGTTCAAACGGCAAAGCGTTAAGTTATGTTATCAATGGCACTATGATGCGCATTGATTTACCAAAAGCTCTCAAATCAGGTGATAGCGTAGAGCTAAATATTAATTGGAACTACCAATTACATGAACAAAAAGTCTTAGGTGGCCGTTCAGGTTACGAGTATTTCAAAGAAGACGATAATTACCTTTACGAAATAGCGAGTTGGTTTCCTCGTGCTGCAGCTTACTACGATGTCATGGGTTGGCAGAACAAGCAGTTTATTGGTAGCGGCGAATTCACCTTAGAGTTTGGTGACTATGACGTTAGCATTACGGTTCCAGCTGATCACGTCGTCGCAGCAACAGGTGTGTTACAAAACCCAAAAGATGTTTTAACAAAAACTCAACGTAATCGTTTAGCAAAAGCTAAAGATGCCGATAAGCCAGTACTCGTTATTACACCTGAAGAAGCTTTAGAAAACGAAAAATCGCGTTCTACTAAAACTAAGACTTGGGAATTTGAAGCGAAAAACGTACGAGATTTTGCTTTTGCCTCAAGCCGTAAATTTATTTGGGATGCACAAGGTTACAAAGGTGGAAAAACCGACACAATGGCGATGTCTTTCTACCCGAATGAAGGTAACCCGTTATGGGAAAAATACTCTACTGAGTCAATTATCCACACCATGGAGCAATATAATAAGTATACTTTTGCTTATCCTTACCCTGTTTCTATCTCGGTAAATGGCCCTGTTGGCGGCATGGAATATCCGATGATCACTTTCAACGGCCCGCGCCCGACATTAGATAAAGAAACGGGTGAAAAAACCTATTCTCGCAGAACTAAATACGGACTTATTGGCGTAATTATTCATGAAGTGGGACACAACTATTTCCCAATGATTGTGAACTCGGACGAACGTCAGTGGACTTGGATGGATGAAGGTTTAAATACTTTTCTACAATTTGTTGCTGAACAAGCATGGGAAGAAGGTTACCCATCTCGCCGCGGTGATGCTGCAAATATTACCAGCTTCATGAAAAGTGACAACCAAGTTCCTATCATGACGAATTCTGAATCAATTTTGCAATTTGGTAACAATGCATACGGTAAGCCAGCAACAGCATTAAACATTTTACGTGAAACTGTTATGGGCCGAGAGTTGTTTGATTTTGCTTTTAAAGAATACGCGCAACGCTGGAAGTTTAAACGCCCTACTCCTGCAGATTTTTTCCGTACTATGGAAGATGCCTCGGGTGTTGATTTAGATTGGTTCTGGCGTGGTTGGTTCTACACTACAGATCATGTTGATATTGCCTTAGGTAATATTCACTTATATCGTCCAAATAGCCAAAACCCTGATACGGAAGAAGCTTGGGAACGTGCATTAGATAACGAAAAACCTGACTTTATTAGTAAAGTTCAAAATAAAGGCAAGTGGGTTAGAACTGACGATAAACCTGAGTTGTTAGACTTTTACAATGAGCATGATAAGTTTACAGCTACAAACGCAGCGCGTAATAAATATAACAAAAGCCATGCAAAATTAGAGCAATGGCAAAAAGACCTACTTATTGACGAAAGAAACTTCTACATTGTTGATTTTGAAAATAAAGGCGGACTTGTGATGCCCGTTATTTTAGAGCTAACTTATGCTGATAATACCACTGAGCGAGTAACTTTACCTGCCGAAATTTGGCGTCGTAATAGTAAGTTAGTCTCTAAATTATTTGTGCGTGAAAAAGAATTAACCGGTATCGCTATTGATCCTAACTGGGAAACCGCTGATGTAGATGTTAGTAATAATTACTGGCCTGCACGCCCAATTAAATCTCGCTTTGATTTATACAAACGCAAGAAAGATGACATGATGCGCGATTACAATGTTGAATTGAAAAGTACTGATGATAAAGATAGCAAAAGTGCAGAAGAAGATAATGAGGCTGAACAGTAAACATGTTGTTAAGTCTAGCTAAACGCTTTTTGGTTTTGCTATTGTGTGGGTTAGCCGCTAATGCGGTTGCCCACCGTTACTTTTTTAGTATTTCCGATTTATCGTTAAATGAACGTACTCAATCAATTGAAGTTATTCACCAAATAACGGCTCATGATATCGACAACGCTATAGCTGAAACGAATCAAATACACTTCTCTGTTGCTCATCCTGATTATGAGAAGTTTATTCGCCAATACGTAGAAGCGCATTTTCAATTGCATTATCAAGACCAAGCCATAGCATTAAATTGGATTGGCCTTGAGGTGAGTAAAGGTAATATATTTATTTATCAAGAAGCTGAGTTTTCTCATGCTTTAACAGGCCTTAAAATAACTAATCGTTTATTGACTGAGCATTACCCAAAACAGGTGAATACAGTTAATTTCAAGGATAAGCAGATAAAAGGTAGCCTAACTTTCAAAAGATCAGTTATTATTAATGAAATAAAACCTTAAAACTAATACAACCAGATTTTTATTTTGCTCTAGAATGCGCAAAATAACCTTACCCTTTTAAATTGAGTCTTTGGAAAAAAATTCATGAATGCAGAGTTTATTAACCCCTTCCTTTCTTCGATGCTGAACGTGATGACAACCATGGCACAAATGGAACTCATTCCTGAGAAACCTCGCTTGAAAAAAAATGAAATAGCTAAAGGCGATGTTTCAGGATTAATTGGTATGGTAAGTCAACAAACAAAAGGTTCTTTATCTATTACCTTTGAAGGTAAGTTAGCACTTGCTACCATGAAAAAAATGGTCGGTGAAGGGCCAGATGAAATAAATGAAGAAATTACTGATCTCGTTGGTGAAATCACCAATATGGTTACCGGTGGTGCCAAGCGTATGCTGAGTGAAAAAGGTATAGAATTTGATATGGCAACGCCTATGGTAGTTTCAGGGCCTGGTCACTCTATTCATCACATGGCTGACGGTCCAATCGTTATCATTCCGCTCACTTCAGAATTTGGTAATGCCTATATCGAATTTAGTTTTGATAAATAGTTATATTTAATCCCGAAAACCAGCCTCGTTAATACGGGGCTTTTTTATGTTCAGGATGAACGGTATGTCATGATCACATGGATGGAAAAGAATATTTGCATCTACAACAAAAGAGTAAAATAACTTATGTGGCAACAAGTCGAGTTAACATTAAAACCTTTCCCTCGTGGTTTCCATTTGATCACTGAAGACATTGAACGGGCACTAGCCAAATTTCCAGCTGTTCATTTTGGCTTATTGCATCTTTTCATTAAACACTCATCAGCATCGCTTACCATTAATGAGAATGCCGATCCGACTGTACGTGATGATATGGAGCGACACTTTAATCAATTTGTCCCCGAAAATGCTCCCTACTATCGTCATACCTATGAAGGTTCAGATGATATGCCAGCCCATATTAAGGCAAGTACGTTAGGTAGTAGTGCTACTATTCCCTTAAAAAGCGGCAGAATGAACCTAGGTATTTGGCAGGGAATTTACCTTGGTGAGCATAGAGATTATGGTGGTTCGAGAACGTTAGTCATTACTGTAAATGGTGAATAAATGTTGTGGTATGACGAATGCCTTTGTTTACATCACACATTTTTAAACTGCGGTCTATTTTCTCATTCACTAATATTTTTTGAACGATTGAACTTATCTATACCATTAGGTACAATATAAGTGATGAATATAATTAATGGTGATAATTGTGGTAAGTGGACGTAAACGAAAGTTTGATGAGCAAACAGCATTGCAAGCTGCAATGGAGGTTTTCTGGGCAAAAGGTTTTGTCGGTGCGTCTTTGGCCGATTTAACGAAAAGCATGAATATCAACAAACCTAGTATGTACAGCACATTTGGCAATAAAGAAGCTTTATTTATAAAAGCGACTCAACATTATATTGATCATAATATGAAAGTACACCTAGATGCTTTGTTTACGCCCGACACGCCATTAAAAATCCGTTTAAAAAACTATATGATGTCGATAGTCGGTATGCAATGTAGTACTGAACAGCCTAAAGGTTGTTATCTTGTATTGTGCCAATCAGAAATTGCTGGTGGCGATATTCCCGATGAAGCCAAAAAGTTACTTATTGATATTGAAACTGCGCCAAACGCTTTATTTACCGATTTATTTACTACAGATAAAGAATCGATATCACTAGGCTTAAATGTAAATGCCGAAGGTAACGCATTAAGTTTATACACCGCATTAAAAGGCTGTGCTGCTATGGCTCGTTCTAAAGTAGCATCTACCGATCTTTCATTCGTTATTGATACTATTTTAGCTGGTGTGTTTATTAGTAATACTGATATCGAAGCAACAGCAATTAAATTGCAATCCTGACTTATAAGCTTTTGTTAATAAAGTTATTTTATTTTTTACTACCTTAAGCTTGGCTTTTTTTAACAATGTTTATTTAGACTTAATAGATATCAACTCGTTTTATCCGCCCTTCGAAAAAACATATAGCCCTTCATAAAGACAGGCTAACTTTCAAGCCTGTCTTTACACAACTAAAATAATCGTATCAGCGCATTGTAAAATATTTACACAAATATTTTTCAAAATAACTGTTGACTTAAATATACCGATCGGTACAATAACAATTAATTACCGACCGGTATGAAAAATAATGTACTGGTTATTTTCTTTAAACTATAGATATATTATCTTCAAAAATATCTCAATAGATACTTTTGAAAGACATATTATTAAGGTACTTTGACATGACTACATTAACTACACACACAATCGAATCAGCACCAGAAGCAAGTAAAGCACTTTTAGAAAAGTCTGTTGGCGCATATGGCATGTTACCTAACTTACATGGTGTATTAGCTAGCGCACCTAATACATTAGATGCATATCAAATATTGCATGAACTTTTCCTTAACACTTCATTTGACGCAGAAGAGCTTACCGTAGTATGGCAAGGCATTAATGTTGAACATGGCTGTAACTACTGTGTTCCTGCTCATACAGCGATTGCACACTCAATGAGTGTAGATGCGGATTTGATTCAAGCATTACGTGATGAAAAACCTATGCCAACCGCAAAACTACAAGCTTTACTTGATACAACATTAATTATTGTCCGTAACCGTGGTCACATTTCTGCTGATGAATTAGCAAACTTTTACGCAGCAGGTTATGGCGAGCAACAAGTATTGGAAATTCTTTTAGGCTTATCTCAAAAAGTGATCAGCAACTACACAAACCACATTGCTAATACCGTTGTTGATAAACCATTTAGTAAATTTGCTTGGGAAAAAGTAGCTAAGTAATTTAAGCATAGTTTGAACGACCAAAGCTTGATTTCATGCTTTGGTCATTTTCATATCTCCATTTTAATGTTAAATACTTACGACATACATTCAAGTAATGCTATTAGAACAATGGTCGCTAGAAAAGCCATCATGATAACGTCAGGTTCTAATATCCGTTTTTAACATCAAACATAACTATTGAAGAGAAATATTATGAGCAATAAAATCAAAATAGATATCGTTTCAGATGTCGTATGTCCGTGGTGTGTTATCGGTTACGGCAATTTAACTAAAGCAATTTCAGAATTAGGGCTAGAAGGTAAGGTAGAAATTGAATGGCAACCCTTTGAGCTAAATCCCGATATGCCGTCAGAAGGCGAAGAATTAGGTGCACATTCTGCACGTAAATATGGCTCTACCCCAGAAAGTAGCGCTAAATTTAGAACCGAAATGACAGCGTATGGTAAAACCGTTGATTTTGACTTTCACTACTTCGAAGGTATGAAAATCATTAATACGCGCGATGCTCATATATTACTTGAATATGCAAAAAAGCAAGGTAAGCAAACCGCATTAAAAATGCGCTTATTTTCTGCTTTTTTTACTGAGAAAAAAGACATTTCAAAACGAGATGTTCTAGCCAAAGAAATAGCGACTGTAGGGCTAAATGTGGAAGAAGCAATGGCGCATTTACAAAGCAGTAAAGCAATAGAAGCTGTTATTGAGCAAGAGTCTTATTGGCAAAAACTCGGTGTTTCTTCAGTTCCAACCGTGGTTTTTAACCGAAAGAGTGCCCTTGCAGGTGCCCAACCAGTTGAAGCTTTTAAACAAATTTTAGCGGAACACTTAGAAAATTCATGATGATTCATTTATGTTATGAGCTGTAAAGAATACAAGTAAATAACATTGATAAAGCGTAAAGTGAAACATTGATAACGTTTTAATAACGATCAATGTTTCATTTTTTCTCTTTTGTTTATTTTGAACCTAGTGTTTAGAAATAACTTTAGTAAACTCCCTTTAATCTTATTAATAATGACTACTCAGCTAACTGAACAAGTACCCGACGAGTAATATTACATAAAAGTTCATAAGGGATAGTTGTCGCAAATGCTGCAACTTCTTCCACGGGTAAATCTTTGCCCCATAACGTTGCAATATCACCTACTTTGTCTTGGCTTTGTGTGCCTAAATCTACTGAGATCATATCCATTGATACTCGGCCAATTAACGGTACGCGACGATTATTAATAAGCACAGGCGTACCATTAGCTGCATGACGTGGATAACCATCCCCATAGCCAATGGCAACGACACCTATGGTTGTGCTTTTTTCACTTGTCCAAGTACCGCCATAACCTACAGCTTCTCCTGCCGCTAATTGGCGAACAGATATCAAGCTTGATTGCAAAGTCATCACAGGTTCAATACCTTCAATAACATTATCTGCAGATAATGGCGAAACGCCATACAGTAATAAGCCAGGTCTGATCCATTGATAATGACTTTCTGGCCAAAGTAGAACACCAGCAGAGTTAGCCATACTTTTTTCTGATGGCAGTGCTGATGTTAACTCATCAAATAAGCAAACTTGTTGCTGAGTTGCCGGGTTACTTTTATCATCAGCACAACCTAAGTGACTCATTAATACTATGGGTTGTTGAACATTTTTTGATTGCATTAACGCTTGATAAAATGCCGGTAGCTGCTCAGGATTAATACCTAACCTGTGCATACCAGTATCAATTTTCAGCCAAACTTTTAACGGGGTAGTTAAATTAGCGTTAACAATTGCAGCAAGTTGCTGTTCGTTATGTACTATAGTTTGTAAATTATTAGCGGCTAAGGTGTTTATATTTTCTTCAGAAAAAAAACCTTCAAGTAAAACAATAGGTTTAACTATTCCCGCCTCTCTCAAGGCAAGCGCTTCATCAATGCGAGCGACACCAAAAGCATCAGCATGAGGTAACGCATTAGCAATTCGCTCTAAGCCATGCCCGTAACCATTAGCTTTTAAAACTGCTAGCACTTTTGCATGGGGAGATAACGATTGAATAAGGCGGTAATTATTGCTTAAAGCAGCTAAATTAATTACCGCGGTTGCTGTGTGTAATGCCATTATTACTTAGTCTTCATCCAGTACATGCGGGCCAGCATAATTGTCGAAACGTGAGAACTGCCCTTGGAAAGTAAGTGGTACACGACCTATAGGACCGTTACGTTGCTTACCTATAATAATTTCAGCCATACCTTTGTATTCAGAATCGTCGTGATAAACCTCGTCACGGTAAATAAACATGATTAAATCGGCATCTTGCTCAATAGAGCCTGACTCACGTAAATCTGAGTTAATAGGTCGTTTATCTGCACGTTGCTCCAAGCCACGGTTAAGTTGCGATAGAGCGACAACCGGTACTTGTAATTCTTTAGCTAAGGCTTTTAATGATCGAGATATTTCAGCGATTTCTAGCGTTCTGTTATCGGAAAACTGTGGTGCACGCATCAGTTGAAGGTAATCAATCATAATTAAGCTGATACCTCCATGATCTCGAGCAATACGTCTTGCTCTTGAGCGCACATCTGTTGGTGTCAAACCTGCAGCGTCATCGATAAACATTTTACCTTTTTCGATTAATAAGCCCATGGTTGACGATAAGCGCGCCCAATCTTCATCTTCTAATTGCCCGGTACGAATTTTAGTTTGATCAATGCGACCCAGTGAGGCAAGCATTCTCATCATCAACTGTTCTGACGGCATCTCTAAACTAAAAATTAGCGCGGGTTTATCTTCTGTCATTGCCGCATTTTCTGCCAAGTTCATCGCGAAGGTTGTTTTACCCATCGATGGACGACCTGCAACAATAATTAAATCTGATTTTTGGAAGCCAGCGGTCATTTTATCGAGATCAGTAAAGCCGCTTGAAACACCAGTAACACCGTTAGTGGGTGATGCACAAAGTTTTTCAATACGATCAACTGTTTTTTCCAATACCGAACTGATGTTCTCTGGACCTTCAGATTTATTTGCTCGTTGTTCAGCAATAGCGAAAATCTTGGTTTCAGCGAAGTCGAGTAAGTCTGCACTGGTGCGCCCTTGCGGATCATAACCTGCTTCAGCTACTTCATTCGCAACACTGATCATTTCACGCGTAACGGCACGCTCACGTACAATATCTGCATAGGCAGTAATATTGGCGGCACTGGGCGTGTTTTTCATCATTTCAGCGAGATACATAAAGCCACCGGCATCATCAAGCTTTTGATCGTTTTCAAGTGCTTCAGATAAGGTGATCAAATCGACAGGATTACCTAGCTCAATTAAGCGGCCAATAGTTTCAAAGGTAATGCGATGAGAACGGCTATAAAAATCTTGTGCAACTACACGCTCACTGACTCGGTCCCAAGTTTCATTATCTAATAATAAACCACCTAGCACAGACTGCTCAGCCTCTAATGAATGTGGCGGAACCTTTAATTCATCAATTTGTTTATCTCGAGGAAATTGGTTGTTTTTACTAAACTTGGCTGGCTTGCGATCGGCCATATCACACCTTAAATGCTTGGCGATAATCTCAGCTAATGAAAGAAAATAATCTTCAATAGCGTAATAAAATTATTCGAAAATAAAGAGAGCTAATGTAGCAGAAATTCACCTTAAGCAAAATGATAAAACAAAAAGATTTATTTCATATACATTAAGTTTTTCGAGATATTGAAAGTGTTATTTATAGTGCTGTGGAAGATAATAAATTTGATTAAAATATAATGGGATTTACCGGTAAAATTTAAGCTATTCAAATACCGTCGACGAACGCCTCAAAACATGAGGCGTTGCTGATATTATTTAACTTCTATACGACCACTCACGGTACTTGCTCGCACAGAGCCACTGGCATTACCGGTTTCAAAAGACAATTTAGAACTTGGACCATATTTAGCGCGTCTAGCTTTTGCTGATGTTAGACCGTTGACAATGTTTCCCCCGGCATTAGTTTTTAAATTAAAACTCGCTTGTACTTCATTTTTAAAGTCGACCATTAAATCACCACTGACACTCGACATTTTCACCAAGCCATTTTCATTTAATGATAATTGGCTTTCAAATTCTCCGCTCACCGTTGAAACAATTAATTCGTCAACTTTTGCGAGTTTTAATTCAATGTCACCCGACACTGAATTAGCCGATACTTCATTAGCTGTAGAACTTGAGGTTAAGTTGCCGCTCACCGTTTTAAAAAGTGCTCGCCCAGACGAGTTTCGATCATGAATGTCGCCACTTACCGATGACAAACGTAATTTTCCTGATAAGTTTGTACTTTCGATATTGCCACTGACCGTTGCTAACTCGATCTGCTGCATAAGATCTTTAGCGTTAATATCACCACTAACAGTTTGTATTTCACTGCCATGAGTAAAATGGCTAATATTAATATTTGAAGATACGCCTTTAAAGCTAACACGTACATGTTTAGGCATTACGATAGTAAGATCTGAACCTTCAACGCCCCATCCACTATGACTGTTGTTTGGTATTTCAACTTTAATAATGATACGCGAGCCTGACTTTTCAAACGTTAAGCCTTCAGCTTTATTGTCTAACTCACCCGAAACTGAAACCGTATCGCCACTGTTACCTATAACCGTTACTTCACCGCGTAAATTTTCAATACTGACATTGGTAATATTGCCTAACAACATTGACTCATCGACACGTTCGCCAGCCACACTAGGTATTGCCGTAATCAACAGCAAAAGGGGTAAAAAATTACGTAAGCTTTTCATGTTAACCTCTTATATCGAGTCTAATAACGACTAAATTTTTTGCCACTGGGGGCTATATAATTGTGTCAGCAAATCTAACTCTTGCTGCTGTGTCCAACGTAATAAATTTAATAAATCACTATTATTAGGATCATCTGCTAAGGCTTTGCTAATCGTTTTTTGCGCAGAGCTTAGCTTAACTAATTCGGCCTGCATTGCCACCGGCAACTGCCTAATATCTGGTGTACCAAAACTCACCAACATACTTTGTTTTTGTTGTTCAAAGTCTTGTTGCATTGCAGCAACTAAGTTTACCGATGGCATACTTGTCAAAGGCTCAGGGCTTATTGTAACCCAAGTGAGCAATACCGCAGCAACTACAGAAGCGGCCCATGCAACAGGCATAAAGGTTTTGCGCTTGCTATGATTATTTGTTGTGGTTACTTTTTGGTTAATTGCTTTGTCGATACCAGACCATAAATCACGCTCAGGCGTTATTTCTTTGGGAAGCTGTGAAATCGCTTCTTGTAAGCGTTGTTCCGTATTATTAACATTCATCGTTTCTTTCATCATTTACTCACTTAACGACTCGCGTAATAAGCCTCTAGCTCTATGGTATTGGGCTTTACTAGTGCCCACCGCCATGCCTAACATATTGGCAATTTCTTCATGACGATAACCCTCAATAGCAAATAAAACAAAAACCAGCCGTGCTCGTTCAGGTAATGTTTGAATTTTTTTATCTAAGTTTGAACAATCTGGCATTTCAACTGTAGCAACTTCAATAGTTTGATCTTCAATACTAAAAACACGTTGTATCCAGCTTTTATTTTTACGAATATGTCCTAAAACAATATTTGTGGCGACACTATGTAACCAAGTTGAAAACTTACTTTCACCACGAAAATTACTGATTTTTTGCCACAATTGTACAAAAACTTCCTGACAAACATCTTCAGCGCTGTCTTTGTCGGCTAGCATGCGCCAGCACAACGCATAAATACGCCGGTGGTAGTTTTTATAGAGATGATGAAATGCTTGCTGATCTCCTTGCTGAGCTTGCGCGATCCATTGCGGCTCCAGATCTGCTGTCTCTTATACACATCTCCGAGCCC
>OMOM01000806.1_pt1 | contig 11834 bp, 10 predicted proteins | sample 1646501 | NCBI WGS metagenome assembly OMOM01 (sample SAMN05416802, study PRJEB24817) | seawater metagenome | isolation source: Sea water | place: Canada:Atlantic | collected 2013-07
TCTACACCTCTCTATTCGTCGGCAGCGTCAGATGTGTATAAGAGACAGATCTAGAACTTGAGCGACAAGGTACTATTTCTGCACGTCCACAATCTGGTTACTATTTGCAGGCAAAACAAGCAAGAACGCTATTACCTATGCGTGCAAAGTGGGCTGGTGGTGAACCGACAGAAATATCATGTCGTAGTTTAATCGAACAGGTTTATGATGCGGTGCACATGCCTGACTCGGTAGCATTAGGTATTTCAAACCCGGTACATGCGCATCCACCAGATAAAACACTGGCAAGATTAATGCGCTCGGTGCTGAGTAGGGTTTCTGAAAAAGCGGTGAGTTATGGACCAATTAATGGCGACCCTAAATTACGCTTGAATTTAGCCTTTCGTTATCAAGAACATGGTGTTTCGATTAATCATGAAGATGTCATTATCACCAATGGCGCACAAGAAGCGTTATCAATTGCTTTGCAATGTGTCGCTGAACGAGGCGATATTATCGCTGTAGAATCACCTTGCTACTTTGGGCTTATCGAGCTTATTGAAAGCTTAGGTATGAAAGCATTAGAAGTATATACCTGTACTGAAGAGGGCGTTTGTGTTGCTGAATTAGCTAAAGTTATTGAACAACACAACGTTAAAGCGTGCTTGTTTTCAACGGCGATTAGTAACCCGTTAGGTTCAATGATGACGGACAATCAACGACAAGCAATGGTCAGATTACTTGAAAATAATAATATTGCGTTAATAGAAGATGAAGTTTACAGCGACTTATATTTTAGTGAGCGCCGACCGGTACCTGCACAGTTGTATTCAGAGAAAGGCTTAGTATTAACCTGTTCATCTTTTTCAAAAACTGCAGCACCAGGTTATCGTGTTGGTTGGTTGCTGCCAGGTAAATTTGAGGAAAAAGCCAAGCGCATAAAGCGAGCACAATCTTGTTCTACTTCGATGTTACAGCAATGGACATTAAGCGATTACTTAATGTCAGGTGAATACGACCGGCATTTGCAAGTGCTAAGAAAAACCTTGCGATATAACTGTGAACGAATGCGAGCATTAATTGCTGAACATTTCCCTGAACAGGTGTGCATTTCGAAACCCAAAGGCGGCAGTGTGTTATGGGTTAGATGCCGATCTCATGTTGATAGCAGTCAGTTTTTTAATCAGGCTATTGAACAAGGAGTCAACTTTGCGCCAGGAGAAATATTTTCCCCTTCTGGCAAATATAAAAACTATATGCGTATTAGTTATGGTGTTCAATGGAGTGATAAAATTGACCATGCAATACAAGTACTTGGGAAATTAGTTCATGAATATCCAGAATCTTAACTATATCAGGAAATATCAAAGTTGAAACAAAGCAGTACAAAAACTTCATTAGCATTAATTTTACCGTTACTTGCCGCCATTATTGCGGTTTCTCCGTTGGCTATCGATATGTACCTTCCGGGTATGCCAGAAATTGCTGAGTACTTTTCAACAAAAATGCCACTGGTTCAAAATAGTCTCAGTATTTATTTGTTGGGTTACGCTGTTGGCCTGCTGGTGTTTGGTCCTATGGCTGATAAATACTCTCGTCGTAGATTAGTGATGATAGGCCTGCTCGGTTTTATAATGACAACATTGGCATTAACCATTGCACAAAATATTGAGCAGTTTATTGCTTTGCGATTTTTACAGGCCTTTATTAGTAGCGCTGCAACAGTTGTGGTTCCTGGTATTATTCGACAACTTTACGGTAAAGATACCGCCAAAGGCTTATCTTATGTCAGTATGATCATGATGTTAGCACCCATGATTGCCCCTAGCATTGGAAGTATATTACTGCTCGATAGTTGGCAAATGATCTTTTATGTATTAGCGGGTTATGCTGGTATTGTTCTTGTGTGCAGTTATTGCTATTTACCTGATGTTAAAACGGTGAAGTCTAGCGCTAGCTATAGCGTTATTAAGCGTTATAAAATTGTATTTAGTAACCGTGCCGCACGCTTTGATCTATTGAGTATTATGCTGATCTCATTGGCATTTTTTAGTTATATTACGGCGATTCCCTTTGTTTATTTAACCGTATTTGAAGTGTCTGAATTCGAGTTTAGTTGGCTCTTTGGGCTTAATGTTTTTGGCTTAATGGTTGCTCACTTTATTAATACGCGACTGGTGGGGAGAATGGGCTCTAGAAGAATGCTCCGTTGTGGGGTTGTACTTTCAGTGCTGGCGGGCACGAGTTTATTGCTAGCTAATATTTTTTCTTTATCTTTAATCTTTTATGTTTTGGCAATTTTACCGCTAATGGGCAGTTTATCGATGATTTCTGTTAATGCAGATGCGCTAATTTTACAAGAGTTTGCCGAGCATGCCGGAACTGCAACCGCCGTTAATGGTACGTTGCGCTTTGGTATTGGCGCATTAGCCGGTCCTATTTTAGCGGTGTTTTATGATGGCAGTGCACTACCTTTTGCATTATTGATGGTGATACCTGTTTATTTGGTTTTAATCTGCCAGTTACTACAAAGTAAGCAGCATAAGGTATCAGCATAGGTAGCAGATTATGGGGAATATAAATGACTGTGGTTGGTTAAATATACCGAAGAGATAAGAATCATAAATATAAGCTGAAGCGACGCTAATAAAAAAATATCTAACAGTTAGATTAATGTTTTTTGAGTCATTAATATAATCGATGAACTTATGTTGTGGTATTTTGCTTATTTTTTTCTTCTGCCGCCTTTAGTTCAACTTGTTGTAAACGCCATTTTTTCCGCTCTGCGTAATAATGATCCCAAACACAAGGGTTACATGCACCACCACCACAGCAGTCATCATCGGCAGGTGGAGCAGGTTTTTCTAATAATTTAGTCATAACTTTTTAGCTTCGCCTTAAAATTTAAATGGTTATAAATAAAAAAAGCTCTGCATGCAGAGCTTTTTATCAAACAGTCATGATAGGTTTTATTCTAATTCTGAAAGTTTCTTTTCAAGGTAATGAATATTTGCACCACCATTAATAAAACCTTGGTCGCTTAAGATGTCTTGGTGTAAAGCAATGTTAGTTCTAATGCCATCAATTACCAATTCACTTAATGCATTACGCATACGTGCTATTGCTACATCACGGTTATCACCCCAAGTGATCAATTTACCGATCATAGAGTCATAATGAGGAGGTACAGAGTAGTCAGCATAAATATGAGAATCCCAGCGCACACCTAAACCACCTGGCGAATGAAAACGCGTAATTTTACCCGGCGACGGAATAAAAGAACGAGGATCCTCAGCATTGATTCGACATTCAATTGAATGGCCAGAAATCTTAATATCGTCTTGCGTATAAGAAAGCGGTTGGCCAGCTGCAACACGAAGCTGTTCTTTAATTAAGTCAACACCAGTTACCATTTCAGTGACAGGGTGTTCTACTTGAATACGTGTATTCATTTCTATGAAATAGAATTCACCATTCTCGTATAAAAACTCAAAAGTACCTGCACCACGGTAGTTGATCTTGATACAAGCATTACAACAGCGCTCACCAATTTTAGCTCGCATTTCAGGTGTAATACCTGGTGCTGGCGCTTCTTCAACTACTTTTTGATGGCGACGTTGCATCGAACAATCACGCTCACCTAAATGAATCGCACCACCTTGGCCATCAGCCATGATTTGAATTTCAACGTGACGTGGGTTTTCAAGGAATTTTTCCATGTAAACCATATCATTATTGAAAGTCGAACGAGCTTCAGTTTTTGTTAACTGAATCGATTCAATTAAATCATCTTCGTTGCGTACTACACGCATACCACGACCACCACCGCCACCAGAGGCTTTGATGATAACAGGGTAACCAATACGTCTACCGTGTGCCAAGTTGGCTTCATTATCTGAGGTCAAAGGACCGTCTGAGCCAGGCACACAAGGAACACCAGCTGCTTTCATGGCTTTTATTGCAGAAACTTTATCACCCATTAAACGAATACTTTCCGCTTTAGGGCCAATAAATGCAAAACCAGACTTTTCTACTTGTTCAGCAAAGTCTGCGTTTTCTGCAAGGAAACCATAGCCAGGATGAATAGCCACAGCGTCGGTAACTTCAGCGGCGGTAATAATGGCAGGAATGTTTAAATAACTATCCATTGCTGAAGGCTTACCAATACAAATAGTTTCGTCGGCTAATAATACGTGCTTTAGACTTTTATCGGCTGTTGAGTGAACAGCAACCGTTTTAATGCCAAGCTCTTTACAAGCACGCAGTATTCTTAAGGCAATTTCGCCTCGATTGGCGATAACAACTTTATCTAACATGAAAATACCCTTAATGGTTGGGCTTATTCAATGATGAATAGCGGTTGATCAAATTCAATAGCGTCTTCATTTGCCGCTAAAATTTGTTTGATAACACCTGATTTATCGGCTTCGATTTGGTTCATCATTTTCATTGCTTCTAGAATACATAAAGTATCACCAGAGTTAACATGCTGACCCACTTCAACAAATGCTGGTGCATCAGGAGAGCCAGAAGCATAAAAAGTACCTACCATTGGAGAACGAACTACATGTCCACTTATTACAGGAGCAGCAGCTTCAGCTGCCGGAGCAGCTGCGATTGGTGCAGGGGCAGCAGGGGCTGAATGCATCATAGGAGCGGCTTGCATAATTGTAGCGCCACGGCTAATTCGTACTGACTCTTCGCCTTCAGAAATCTCTAATTCGTTGATTCCAGACTCTTCAACCAATTCTATTAACTTTTTAATTTTACGAATATCCATTTGAATACCTTTTTTTGATCGTTATTAAATTTATGTGTGAAAACCTAACGTGCAAAATCGCACCTTAAGTCATTATTAATTTTTATGTTTGTTCTTTTCTAACCAATCTGTTGCTGCAGCTAAAGCATATTCATAACCTTTAGCTCCTAAACCGCTAATAACACCTACGGCAATATCTGATAAATACGAATGTTGTCTAAAAGACTCACGTGCATGCACATTTGATAAATGAACTTCTATAAAAGGAATACTTACCGATAATAATGCATCTCTGAGTGCTACACTGGTATGGGTGAATGCTGCAGGATTTATAATGATAAAATCTACCTTTTCAAAACTGCTATGAATTTCGTCAAGCAAAATATGCTCTGCATTTGACTGTTTATGTGTCAAATGTACATTAGCTATTTCGGCATTGTTGGCTAGATTTTCCATAATCTCAGCTAGCGATAATGCACCGTATATAGTCGGCTCACGCTTACCTAACATATTTAAGTTAGGACCATTTAGCACTAAAATGTTAAACTTTGTAGTCATCTTCGGTTAAAACACCTTGATTGTTAAGTAATGATAGCATCATGTCATATTTTACTTTGTGATTGAATTAAATTTGGTCTAAAACCAAAATTAAACTCATTTGACGATTATTATAGTGTTTTCGCAGAATATAGCAGCAAAATACTGGTCTAATGACTTGGTAAGGAAAATAAAGCTATGAATATTAGGTAAGTTATAATAAATTTACTAATATAAATATTGTAGGAATATTAATTAATTCATTGATTTAACTAATCGCTGCTCAAGGGAGCCCTTGGTTAAATGTTGTCATGTCCTCTCCTGTTAATTACAAGGAAGAAAATATTAAAACCGTATTTATTCACATTGTTGTCGTTATTTTACTTTTTAGTCCGCGAGTAGATGCAATAAATATTATTTCAAATATAACGGCAGACACCACTTCATTGTCGGTTGCACAGTTGCGCCGTATTTACTCAATGAGGCAAGTTCATTGGCAGAATGGGCTTCCTATTGTGGTATATGTTTTGCCGAGTAAAAATCCACTTCATCAACAGTTTTGTCGAGAGCAATTACGCTTATTTCCTTACCAACTTGATCGTATATGGCACAAGCTGAGCTTTTCGGGTTTTGGCGTTGCGCCAATTGAAGTTGAAAACCAACAAGCGCTTATTGAGGCTATAAGAACGACTAAAGGTGCTATTGGGTATGTTGAAAATTTATCGGAGGTCAAGGATGTTAACATCATTAAACTTGATGATTAGACCAGCAAAGTTATCGAATGCATATCTAGGTGCTCTTTTTAGTTTATGTTTTGTGTTCAATTTAAGTGCTGCTGAAATTAAAAGTGAACCCTTGCAAATTCATGGGTTTGTCGCACAAGGCGTTATTGATGCCAGTAATAGTAATTTTATAAACAATGATGAAAGCTTATCGTTTGAATTAACTGAAATTGGTCTTAATGCCTCTTATCAACTGAATGATGACTTTCGCATTGCAGGCCAAGCAGTTTATCTTAATGGTGGAAATCGATATCACCCTGGCTTGCGTTTAGATTATTTGTTGTTGGAGTGGGATGCATTTCATAATGAGACTTGGCAAGCAAGTTTTTATGTTGGCCGTGTGAAAAATAATCATTGGTTATATTCAAGTACACGCGACATACCTTTTGCTCGACCATCAATCATAAATCCACAAGTGACTTATTTTGATGGCTTTCGAGATGTGGCTGTAGGCGGAGATGGTGCAGCAGTCAAGTTAAGTTATAGCGATGACTACCTTGGTGAAATTGATTTTAATTTTAGCCGCGGTAAGAGTGCTATTTCAGATGATCAGGCAGATGTTATTCAGGGCGAATTTGCTTTAGGGGAAATCGACCACGACCTTGATATGCAAGCCAGTATTTATTGGCGTCCGGCATATTCTCAGTGGCAATTTGGTGTTTCTGCAGTAGATTCAAGTTTTATATATAAGGAAGCGCAAGTTGATAATTTTCACCAAGGTGATTTTAAATTCCAGTTTTATACCGTAAATGCACTTTATGAAGGTGAGTTTTGGCAATTAAGTGCTGAGCTTGTACAAGAAAGACAAGTATCAGACGGCTTTTATTTTACTGATTTTCATCGCGATGAAATAGGTCAGGGGTACTACGTACAAGCACGTTACCAAGTAGAAAAAGATTTATCTGTAATGCTCAGACATGAGCGATTTTATGTTAATAAAGACGATAAAAACGGCAGTGAATTAGCCAAAAATACGGGCGGTGTAATCCCTGCCTACTTTGGCTTTCATAATGACACCATGATTGGTCTTTCGTATGATTTTTCCGATAATTTTCGAATGAATGCCGAGTACCACTGGATGAAAGGAGCAGCACGACTATCTCCTGTAATATTACCAGACCCTATCGCGAACGATAGTAAAAATTGGCAGGTTTGGGCTATTCAATTTATGTATTGGTTTTAATGATGAAAACGAGATTAGTCAGTGTTAGCGTTAAACTTTTTGTACTCGTTGTTAGTGCATTATTACTCTTAAGTTTATCTATTTCTATATTATCAGTCAGTAGGCTAGATCAAGAGTTCTCTCAATATCAAAGCAATAAATTACGTCAAGGTAATGCACAATTTGAAACACAAAGTAAACTTGTTAGAGAACAAGTGCGTAGTTGGTTAGAGTCATTTACTGACCTTATACAACTTAAAGATCAACTTAATTTTGAGCGTGCAGCTGAAGCGCTAGAGCAACAATTTGATGCATTACAAATTAACCATAATGTAGAAGGTATATGGTTAATGTCAGACGATTTAAATCCTATTTATCAATCTTCCCCCTTAACAGAGCAAGTTATAGCAAGTGCAAAAAATGTGAAAGAAATTTATGCGCCTGTTCACTTATTAAGTTGTGTGCAGCAGTGTCAACAACTCGTGTCGATACCCATTTTGAATGCTCAAGGAGAAATGGCTATCGTGACAATGGCAATTTCCTTAGTTGATGTTATCTATGCTATTAATCAGGCACTCGAGAACCAAGTAGCCATTGTTGCTTTTGATAAGTCTCAAGCGGTAACGTTAGCGCAAGCCGATATTATTACCTCATCGGCAACACATTTAATGTATGCATTATTTAGATTAAATGAACCATCAGACTTATTGTCTACGGTAAAAAAATCTGGCTTACAAGTTGATTATCAAAAAAATAGTTACTTAATCAATATGTTACCGCTGGCTTCTTCGCCTATGCAAGACTTTTATATGGCACAAGTCGATAATGTCAGTTCATTTACAGACAAATATCAAACCTACCGTATGCAGTTTATATTGTCTACGTTAGCCATTTTTATTGTTTTAGCTTTGTTAGTGCACTTTGTCGCAGGTCCTTTTACTAAAAGGTTATTAATCCTTTCAGATATACTGCCCCTATTAGCGCGTAAAAAGTTTGACCAATTTCGTGCCGTTCAAATACCACAGTCTAAAATATTTCCTGATGAAATTGATGTGCTGATTAATGCCACAACTGATTTAAGTTATGAATTGGAACAATTGAATATTGAAGTCACACAAAAAACTAAAGAATTAGAAAACATTGCCATGTATGACCTGTTAACGGGTTTACCTAATCGTAATATGCTCAACTTTCAATTGCGTAAGCAGTTAAAAAACAAGGCAAATAACAATGTTAGTGTCGGAATTTTATTTCTTGATTTAGACGACTTTAAAAAAGTAAATGATAGTCATGGACATGGTGAAGGCGATAAGTTGTTGGTTGAAGCAGCTAATAGAATAAACCTTAGTGTTGCGAACATTGGGATGTCATGTCGGTTTGGTGGTGACGAATTCGTTGTTTTATTGAACGAAAATACGACTAATGAAGCCGCGGAAGAACTTGCTCGAGAGATATTAAAAAGCTTTCAAAAACCGATAAGAGTCAATACAGCTATGTTTTATGTTACTTGCAGTATTGGGATCGCAATGACTGAAGGTATTGATATTCAAGCTAGTGAGCTAGTTAGTCATGCAGACATTGCAATGTACGAAGCTAAAGATCACGGTGGCGATCGTTACTTTGTCTATCATGGTGACATGTTCCAGCGTGTTGCTCATAGAGTGATGATGGAAGGAGAAGTTAAACAAGCGCTAGCGAAAGGACAGTTTAGTTTAAGTTTACAGCCTCAGCTGGAGTCAAAAACTAACAAAGTGCATGGTTTTGAAGCCTTATTACGTTGGCAGCATCCTGAAAGAGGTATGGTATCGCCAGACGATTTCATTCCTTTATTAGAAAACTCTGAACATATGATCGAGCTAGGCTATTGGGTTATACGACGTTGCTTTGAGATATATGATGAAATGCGAACCGCTGGGTTAAGCGATGTTATTATTGCCATTAATTTATCTGCAGCACAGTTTGCTGATATTAACTTGCAGCACTATCTGGAAGGTTTACTCGATGAATTTCAATTAAATGCTGAAAACTTTGAGCTTGAGCTAACCGAACATACCTTGGTTAAAGATATAGATAAAGCTATCGCGACTATGGATGCGCTTCGATTAATTGGTTTTAGTTTTGCTATCGACGATTTTGGCACGGGTTATTCATCATTAGCTTACTTAAAGCGTATGCCTGTAGACGTCATTAAAATAGATAAGAGTTTTGTTGTTGGTATGCTAGAAAACCATGCTGACTTTCAAATTATTATGTCAACGATTGCCATGGTGAAGAGTTTAGGTTTGACTGTTATTGCTGAAGGCGTAGAAACTAAAGCTCAGTTGCGTACATTGACTGAAAACGATTGTGATCTCATTCAAGGTTATTATTTTTCAAAACCTATCCCAGAAGTGGGTCTCATTGATTTCATTAATCGAGAAATTATTGATGGTAACTGGAGAGTTAGAGTTAACAGCGATGGGTAATTACGCGAATAGATTACCCGCAAGGATTTAAAATAAAAGCGCCATATGGCGCTTTTATTTTGTGTGCTTGTTTACAGTAAAATTTTACAAGTCAAATTGACACTATCACTGTACAAAAGTGTTATTAACGTGCGTGGTAAACTCCTTTGCAGCCATAAAACCAGTTACCCTGCGTTGAGGTAGTTCATTACCTGCTAAGTCAAAGAATAGAATTGACGGTAAACCAAATATATCGAAGGTAGACATCAGCTCGACACTATCTTTTGAGCCTGTATCGGTTAGATCAATTTGTATTAATACTGAGTTTGAAAGTGCTTGTTGAACGTCACTTTCAAAAAAAGTGTATTCTTCAAACTCTTTACAAGCCGCACACCAGTCTGCATAAAGATCAACCATAACGGTTTTGCCTTGCTCGTTTGCTTTTGCAATGGCGATATTCATTTCAGTTAAGTTTTTTACATGCTTAAAACCATTAACATCGGCTTGCTGTGACATCGTAATATTGGTTGCAGGGTAAACTAGTTGGTACGCTTTGTTTGCACCAATAAAGAAAATTAAAAAGATTAAAATACTGCGCAGACCAAATCCAAAGGTTTTTTGCGTATCTTGATTGACGGTATAAAAGTAACCCGCAGTAGCTAAAGTCAGAATTACCCATAACACGTTGATAACCATCACAGGTAAAAAACGTTCAAGTAAGAATATCGGCACGGCTAAAAGTAATAGGCCAAAGATATTTTTAATTACGTTCATCCAGTTACCTGCTTTAGGCAACAACTTACCACCCGAACTACCTAATACAAGCAAAGGCAAGCCCATGCCTAAACTCAGTGCATAAAGTGCTGACGCGCCCAGCAATATATCGCCCGATTGTGATATATACAACAGAGCACCCGTTAATGGTGCTGTAGTGCAAGGAGAGGCGACTAAACCTGAAATAGCACCCATCACTAGCACACCAATATAAGAGCCACCTTTTTGATTGCTGCTTAGCTGGTTCAACTTGTTTTGCCAGCTACTTGGCAATGCCAAATTAAATAGACCAAACATAGAAAGTGCTAAAAATATAAACAATAGACTTAGAGCAATAAGTACTATTGGGTGTTGAAACATGGCTTGAAATTGCGCACCAGCAATAGCAACAACAATACCGAGCAGGGTATAGGTAACGGCCATACCTTGCACATAAGCAAAAGATAAAGCGAAAGCTCGTTTAGTTGATAGTTTGTCACCTTGGCCGACAATAATGCCGGTTAAAATGGGATACATTGGGAAAACACAAGGCGTAAATGACAATAGCAAACCACCGATAAAAAATGCCACTAGCGTTAACCAAACACTGTCACTTTTTAGCATGTCGACTAATTGGTGCTGTTCGCTGCTGTCGGTGACCTTATTAGATGAAGTTTGAGTTATTTCTGATTGTGCTGATTCGCCGCTCGGGCTGCCAAGTGCAGATAAAATATTTTCAGCATTATTTGCCGAAGCAGTGGTTAAATCAACCTTGCTTAAATCAAGTTTTTTCTTTGTTGGCGGATAGCATAAGCCTTTGTCGGCGCAGCCCTGATAGCGAACGGTAATATTTGCATTACTTTTAGCTTCAGTAATATCAATAGTAAATGCTAACTGGCCAGTAAATATTTGCTGAACACCAAAAAACTCATCCTCATGGTGTTCACCTTCAGGCAAATCTACCGGGACAATTGTGGCGTTTTCTGTGGTGAATTTAAATTGGTGACGATACAAGTAATAACCATCAGCAATATTAAAGCTGACTTGTAGTTTGTTTTTTTGTTGATGAAAATCAAAAACAAAAGCTTTATCAACTTTTAGAAACTCGCCATCATTACTAAAAAGCGATGCTGGCGAACTAAAAATTGACTCTTGAGCATTTACAAGGGGTGAATTAGCAAATGATAAGCTTGTTAGTATTAACCAAAAAACAGTAACAATTTTTTTCATAACCTTTATTTTAAAACTCATTGATCCAGTTTAAATAATGATGACCACTTTGCTGGATGTTCAAAGTGGTTACTACACGAATGCTGTATTTAAAAATAAAACTATATTATCAGTTTACGCTATTATTTTTCATTGAGTAAGGTGTCAGCATAATTGCTGTCTCTTATACACATCTCCGAGCCCACGAG
>OMOM01000810.1_pt1 | contig 11735 bp, 10 predicted proteins | sample 1646501 | NCBI WGS metagenome assembly OMOM01 (sample SAMN05416802, study PRJEB24817) | seawater metagenome | isolation source: Sea water | place: Canada:Atlantic | collected 2013-07
CTACACCTCTCTATTCGTCGGCAGCGTCAGATGTGTATAAGAGACAGGATTTATATTGAGGCCGGTATCTCTGGCTTTGAGTCTCCTGCAGCTGAATATAAAGAGCTTGGCTTATCACTTGATCAACTTTTAATTTCAAACCCAGATGCAACGTTTATCGGTTTAGCACAGGGGGCCTCAATGCAAGAGTTAGGTATTTTCGATGGTGATTTATTACTCGTCGACCGTGGTGAAACAGTAAAAGACGGAGACGTGATTGTTGCTAACTACAACGGTTGTTTTACGTGCAAACTTATTGATAAAAAGAACGCTAGATTATTATCTGCCTCGTTCAAGCATAAACCTGTGAACATTACTCCAGAAGATGAATTTCAAATAGAAGGCGTTGTTACGCGCTCAATACGATTACATCGACCAGCAAGGGAGCTGAGCGCATGTATGCGTTAGTTGATGCGGTATCCTTTTATGCCTCTTGTGAAAAGGTATTTGACCCTTTAATTCGCAATAGGCCCGTAGTCGTACTAACAAATAACGATGGCTGTATTTGCGCTGTTTGCCCCATAGGCAGGCGTTTAGGTATACCTAAGTTTAAACCTTACTTTCAAATTAAACATTTCTTGGCAAAACATAATGTGGTTATTCGCTCGTCAAATTACGAGCTATATGCAGATTTGAGCGAAAAAATGATGAATGTTATTGGGCGTTTCTGTGATAACCAATATGTATATTCGATTGATGAGTCATTTTTACAATTCAAAAAATATAATCAAATTATTACGGATTGGCAGCAATATGGTCACGACATACGCCGTGCTGTTTGGCAAGAAACACGCTTACCCGTTGGTGTAGGATTTGGCTCGACACCAACGTTAGCCAAAGCGGCTAATCATGCGGCTAAAAAGTTACCGGGTTATAACGGGGTTGCGGTGGTTGACGATATAGCATCACGCAAAGACGTGTTATCAAAAATGACAGTAACTGACGTATGGGGAATTGGCAGCCGATTAGGCAAACGTTTAAATGTATTAGGTATTGCTACCGCGTGGGATTTAGCCAATCAGTCACCTAAAGCTATGCGCAGCCAATTTAGCGTACTGGTTGAGCGAACCGTTAATGAGCTTAATGGTATTGTTTGTATTCATTGGGATGAGGTAAAACAACCCAAAAAAGAAATTTTTTCAACGAGAAGCTTTGGACAGCGTGTTAATGAAACTCATCAATTAAAAACAGCACTGGTCAGCCACGGAGTCATTGTAGCTCGAAAATTAAGAAAACAGCATTCTCGGGTAAAGCGTCTAGCAATTTTTGCAGCAAGTTCACCTCATGATGATAACTACTACAATCAATCGATTATTTATGAATTTAGCATTGCAACCGATAACACGCTCAGTATTGCTAATGCCATATCAACGGTATTTAACCGTATTTATGCCAGTGGTGTTAATTTCTATCGCTGCGGTGTAGGCGCTATTGAACTTGAAAATAGCCAGTTTCAACAACAGGATCTATTCTGGCCAAATAGTGACGACCCTAAATTAATGCACTGCTACGACGGTATAAATAATCGTTACGGTAATGAAACATTACAGCTAGCAGCGCAGGGCCGCATTGAAAAATGGCATATGCGACGTGAATTTCTTTCCCCGAGCTTTACCAGTAAGTGGCGAGATATACCGAAAATTAATTGTTAATGGCATAAGAATAGGGCACTAGTGACGATACCCTTGGGTTTCTATAATTAAGTGCAAAACACTAAGGTTTGAAGTTAACAAAAGTGGATTTTTGTTAGATATGCGTTAGATATGCGTTAGATATAGGTTAGACGAATATTAATAGGCACAAAAAAGCCACTTAAGAGTTTTTGTTTACTCTGTAAATGGCTAATTTATATTACTTAATGTGGTCGGAGTAGCAAGATTCGAACTTGCGACCTCGCGTCCCCCAGACGCACGCGCTACCAAGCTGCGCTATACCCCGAATAATAAGCTTAATGGGGATAAAAGCTTATGCGAGCTATATTAATGATTTATGGGTCGAATGCAATTAAAAAACGTTACCGTTAAGCTAAGCGACTAATTATTGTACACTTTGTGCTTGCTTACTGAATTGCTTAATAAAATTAACACCATCAATCATTAATGGAAAGTCAGGTTTTGCCGTAATAGGCGCGGCAAGCTGAATAGAATAACTTTGGAAGTTACCATTTTGGTCAACAAACATTGATTTATCTTTATTAAAAACAACAATGCCATTGTCCATAGTATTCGCAATAATGCGGTCATAAGTTAACGCTTTGATGTCAGTGCCATTGCTATAGCCTTTTTCATCAATATCACAACCTAACCAACGTTTAATTAAGGTGGGCTGAACATCCATATGGCTTGTCAGGTTATTAATAAACGTATTCTTACTTTCAGGTAAAACAAATAACGCAGGTTTAGTTGATAAGCTTGTATCTATTGTGCTGTTACCAACCGAGCTGATCCAAAGAATATCGTTAATTTCATTATCATTTTGCTGTTTATTTTGTGCTGACATTAAAGCATCTAAAAACAATTCATACTGATAACTATTGTCACCTTTAAAGTAAAATACGTGTAAGCCTGGCGAGTAGCTATTCAATTTATCAGCAAAAATTAAGCTAGAAATATCATTTAGTTTCGTTGTGCTAGAGAATAATTCATTAGTAATATTCAGTAAGCCATTTGAGTTAATGATTGACGCTTCACTGTTATCTTCACCAATAATAGTAAACGATTTAGCAAGATTTTTTTGTTCTATAATCTGAAAAAGTAATGGTTGAGCGTGTTGTTCAATTAACGATTCTTTATAAATACTCGGCAAGCTATAAAACAGATTAAACCAAGCATCTTTTGGTAACGCGTTATCAACATGGTTATCCAGCGAGAGTATGCCGTGCTTGACTCTTTGCTTAATTTTATCCAACTGTGCAACTTGTAAGGTTTGGTCGGTAATAACCATAAAAACTGATTGTTTTAAGGCGGAATCATTCGGGCATTGACCCTGATATTGCGGGTACTGAGGAACGGCATCAGTAAAGGCTAACGGGCTAGTACGACGAGCAATATAATCAACTCTGTCGAACATGCCATATTTAGTTAATAAGGTTTTTGCCGTAGACGGATAAGTCAACGGTAAAACGGTATCTTGACGCAACACATCATATTCAAGATTAGCATCAGCCCAAATATGAATAATGTGACTAAAAAAGAAAAAGCTAACAAGTGGAATAACAATAAAGCGTGCAAAAATGGTTTTTTGTAAATCTTTTAAGTGTTTCCATGCATAGTTTGACGTAATAAGTTCAAACGACAAAATAACCATGGTTAACACTAAACTAACGAACCAAAAAACGCGGCTATTTTGTTGAATTTCGTTGGTAATAAGTTCAAGAATTGGTGCACTTGATGAAATATTTAAATGATAACCTAAACGATTATAAATAAAGGCATCTAATAAAAGCAGTAATAGTTCAATGGTAAAAATAATGGAAGCGGTAACTCGAATAAACCGAGTGCGAGGAAATAATAAGGTGATCGGAAACAAAATGAGTACAAAACTCATAAAGGTTAGAAAAGCCATATGGCTTAACCACGTAGTAACTAAATACGTTTGGCCTAATAAAGTCTCGGGCATTGATTCACTAAATACATAAATTGACGATAATAATATCGCCGCAATAATATTAAAAAAAGTGAACCAGTGGCTCCAACTAACTAACTGTAATAGGCGCTTACTATAGGGTTTAGATTCAAATGAAGCCATTGCGTCGTAAATACTCTTATTATTGTTGAGGAATGTCGCTTATTATTTATACTTTTTATTTAGAATTTTGTATAGATTGTTTTAATGCGTTGGTAAAATTGTTTACTATTGCTTCTCGTTCCTTTTTAGGAACATTATTTATAATAATTTCAGTTAGGGTGTTTCCTAAGCACATCAGCGCTAGATCAGGGGTTGCAGACTCGTTGACGAGTACATCAAGCAAATCTTTAATAATTTTTTCTACACGTTCGTTGGAATACTTGGATACAATAGGCATCTTAAACACTTAATGGTAATTGAATAAACTGACTTAAGTTTATCAAATGCCCGAACAATATAATACTGGCCTTTATCTATGAGCTTAATAATTTCGAATATAACACTGCATTTTTTATCAAAAAAAGAAGAAACAGGTGAAGTTGTACTCAGGTTAGGGCCTGAAAACGTTGCGGCGAGTAGCAAAATAGAAAGTTTTGTTGATGCACTACATAAAATTTATAATAGTAAAGGTAGTAAGGCTTACGGACATTTTTCATCAATGCCAGCTGAAGGCGACAGTGCCCGATTTGTTGATGTAATGGAAAGTTATTTAAGTGATGCGCAAACTTTTCATCAATTTAGTGGCCAAGCCGGTAATTTACTTAAAAATGAATTAGAAAAATATGACCTAGCTGAAACGGGCTATTTAATTGTTTGTCATTATGAATATATGGGCGGTCGTTACTTACTGGTGGCTATTATTCCTATTTCTGAACATTACTCTGTTGATGGTGAATTAAATATTTCAGCGGATCAGCACCTTGATACCAATAAATTACAGTTAGCGGCTCGAATTGATTTATTCGATTATCAAAATAATGCTGAAGGCAACCGTTACATTTCATTTATTAAAGGCCGTGCGGGCAGAAAAGTATCTGACTTTTTCTTAGACTTTTTAAGTTGTGAAGAAGGGCTAAACTCGAAAGAGCAAACCCAAACCTTAGTACAAGCCGTTGAAGACTATGTTGCCGTTAATCAGTTTGACGCGAATGAAAAGCAACAAACGCGTAAAGAGCTATTAAGTTACTGTAAAGAGCAAAAAGAGTCAGCGCAAGATGTGTCATTGCAAGAAATTGGTAATGTAATTAAAACAGAAGAAAGTGGACAAGACTTTTATAAATTCTGCCAAGAGCAATCATATCCAATTGAAGAGTCATTTCCGCATGACCAAGCTGTAGTCAATAAAGTGACTAAATATGCAGGCTATGGTAACGGCATTAGTTTGAGTTTTGAGCGTAGCCATTTTGGTCAAGATGTTGTTTATAGCCCCGCTAATGAAAGCATTACTATTTATAAAGTACCGCCAAATTTAAAAGATCAATTATTAGCATTAATGGAAAGTAATGCTAATCAAAGCGCGAATTCAAACCAAGCTACAGCGCAAAATAATGAAAACTCGAGCCTAGAGCAAACGCAACATTCAGAAAGCGAATAATTAACGTTTACTCAGTTAGGCATCAACCATATATAAATCCTATTGCTGAAGTTAAGCGATAGCAAATGAAAAAATTAGGAAAAAAATGAGCACATTAACCATTACTAGACCAGACGACTGGCATGTACATTTACGTGACGGTGAAGCCTTAAATAATACCGTTGCTGATATTAGTCGCTACTTTGGTCGCGCTATTATAATGCCAAACCTTGTACCGCCAGTAACTAATGCAGAATTAGCAACCCAGTATCATCAACGTATTATGGCTGCTAATCCGAGTAAGCAATTTCAACCTTTAATGGTGTTGTACTTAACGGATAAGACTACGGCTGAAGATATTAAAGCCGCTAAAGCATCGGGTATTGTATACGCCGCGAAGCTTTATCCAGCAGGTGCAACCACCAATTCTTCTTCAGGTGTTACTAACGTCGATAACATTGCGCCAGTTTTAGCAGCAATGGAAGAAGTTAACATGCCATTATTGGTACATGGTGAAGTAACGGATCATGATATTGATATTTTTGATCGTGAAGCTATCTTCATTGATACTATTTTGCGCCCATTAGTTGCAAAGTATCCAACATTAAAAATTGTTTTAGAACATATTACGACTAAAAATGCGGTTGATTTCGTTAAAGAAGCCAGTGATAACGTTGCGGCAACCATTACCGTTCATCATTTGTTATTTAACCGTAATCACATGTTAGTTGGCGGTATTCGTCCTCATTTCTACTGTTTACCTATATTGAAGCGTAATACTCATCAACATGCCTTAATTGAAGCGGCAACCAGTGGTAGCGAAAAGTTTTTTCTAGGTACAGATTCTGCGCCGCATCCACAAGGTGCTAAAGAAGCAGCATGTGGATGTGCCGGTGCTTACACAGCGCATGCCGCTATTGAACTTTATGCAGAAGCATTCGAACAAGCCGGTGCACTTGATAAGCTTGAAGGTTTTGCCAGCTTGAACGGTCCTAAATTTTATAACTTACCGGTAAACAGCGATAAAATAACCTTAGTAAAACAAGCATGGAACGTACCGGCAACCATGGCATTTGGTGATGACGTTGTTGTACCTATTCGTGCAGATGAAACCATCGCTTGGCAAGTGAAATAGTAGGGGGATAATAATAAATGCAGTTATTTGTAAATGATTTAACCGTAATCGACTTCTCTTATTGTTGTAGTGCACGTGGCATAGTGGGTGAAAGCTGGATTGTAGATGTTTTACTTGATGGCAGTTTAAATGAAATGAGCATGGTGCTTGATTTTGCCGTGGTTAAAAAGCAAATCAAAGCCATTATTGATGATGCTGTTGATCATAAACTATTATTGCCAATGCAAGATAATAATATTAATGCAGAGCCATCAACGCAAAGAGATGGTCATGAGTTTGTAAATTTTGAATCAAAACAAGGTGCGTACTATTTACAGTCACCTAGTTGTGCTTTTGCAAAAATAGACACTAAGCAAATAGATATAGAGTCAGTTACCGCATATTTAACGACCATCATTCTTACGCATTTACCTAAAAATGTTCAAGGCTTAACGCTAAATTTAAGACCAGAAGTTATTGATGGTGCCTACTATCATTATACCCATGGCTTGAAATTGCATGACGGTAATTGTCAGCGCATTGCCCATGGCCATCGCTCTAAAATTCATATCTATAAAAATGGTAAACGTTCATCAGCACTTGAAGAAGTGTGGAGTTTACGTTGGCAAGATATTTACCTTGCCAGTGAAGCTGATCGTATAGCGCTAAGTGATTTAGAGTTATCTGAAGTAGCTATCGCTAATTTGACACCCGATCACCAATTATTTTCTTACTATGCACCGCAAGGCCGATTTGATATTGCGGTACCAAGTAACATATTAGATGTGGTTGATTGCGATTCAACGGTGGAGTTACTTGCTGATTTTATTGTTCGACAACTTAAAAAGCAATCACCTAATGATGAGTTTAAAGTTGTTGCATTTGAAGGTGTTGCAAAAGGTGCCATTGCTCATGGGTAAACACAGAACAATTTTATTAAAGCTGTATATTGTATCTGGTTTGTTATTTGCAAATGTTGTATCAACACAAGCAGAAACCGTATCAAGTGAACCTTTTTTTCAAGGTTCACTGATTGTGGGTAAAACGAAGCCAGAAAACACAGTAACGTTAAATGGAAATAAAATTAAGGTTTCTAAGCAGGGCGACTATGCTTTGGGTTTTAGCCGAGATGAGAAAAATAACAGTGAGTTATTGATCATAAGCCCAAGTGGTGAAACTGAAAAGCGTTTACTAAAACCTTTAAAGCGAAATTATAACATTCAACGTGTGAATGGTATTTCGAAAAAAATTATGAACCCCAACAAAAAAGCCATCAGCCGAGTTGGGGAAGATAATAAAAAAATTAGAGCTGCGCGCCAGGTTGATAGCGATTTAACGGCATTTTCTCAAGGCTTTATCGCGCCTATTGATGGCATAATTACCGGTGTATATGGTAGTCAACGTTATTATAATGGTGTACCTAAAACACCACATTATGGTTTAGATTATGCGGGTAAAAAAGGCGATCCGGTAAAATCTCCTGCAGACGGTAAAATATTAATGTATGTAGCTGACATGTTTTACTCGGGTGGTACTATGATTATTGATCATGGACACGGCGTTACTTCAACATTTTTACACTTAAGCGATTCATACGTTAAAGAAGGTGATGATGTTAAGCAAGGTGAACTAATCGCAGCAGTAGGCGCAAGTGGCAGAGCAACAGGACCACATTTAGATTGGCGAGTTAACTGGTTCAACATGAGGTTAGACCCTGCACTGGTGTTAAAATTAAAACCTTCAAATTTATAAGGTCTACTATTAGCTAAGTCGGTAATGAACAAGGTATGAAAGGCATAACATGAAAAACTTATTTATCATTTTTGTACTTATTATCAACATTACCGCCAATGCTAAAGAGTTACAGGTCGGTTGGGAACTCTGGTACCCATATCAATATCGAACTAGTCAACAAGATCTCGTGGGTTTAGATTTTGAAATTTTTAATACTATTCTGGCTAAAGTTGGTTATGAAACAGCTTATACTGAATTACCGTGGAAACGACATCTACACTATATAAAATTAGGTGAATTGGATGTTGCTATGGGCGCATCATATAGTGAAGAAAGGTTACACTATGCTATGTTTACACAAGCTTATAGGCAAGAAACAGTTAATCTATATGTCAGAAGTGGCCAAACTAAAGCGATTAAATTAGACACTTTATCTGATCTTATAAATAGTGATTATATGATAGGGGTAGAGAGTGGATATTATTATGGAGAAGCGTACAAAGAATTAATGAAAACCACTAATTTTCAAGAACATATCATTGAAGTTGTTGATATTGAAGAAAATGTAACATTACTGATGCAAGGTCATATTGATGGTTTTTTAGTTGACCCAGCCACCATTACAGCGTTCTCAAACAAATATCAAATGAACGGCGAATTTGAGCAGCATAAAATAACTATTTATCAATCAGGTATTCACTTCATGTTTAGTAAACATTCAGTAGACCCTAAAACGGTAAACATGATTGATGACGCAATTAGCGAGCTAAAAAAATCTGGTGAGTTAGACGCTATTATTAATAAATGGAGTAAATTGCAGTAGTATTACGATGAGTCTCCTTTCAAAAACCACCTTATTATATTGTCTGTTGTACTAAATAAAGCTTGAATATAACGCTTTAAATTGCACATTATATCTTTTAAAGAAACAGTATAGGAACGCTAATGGCAGGCGAATATCCAAGCAAGATAAAAACACTTCCACTATTTGACGGCAGGTTTGACGCATATAAATTAGCGGCAAATGGCAGTGATGTGCTTTTTGCCTCTTACCCAGCAGGAACAGAAATACCACCTCATCAACACGACACTGATAACTATGGTGTGATAACGCGTGGCGAATTACAGTTGACTATGCAAGGTGAAACTCAACATATAAAAGTTGGGCAGTGGTATCATGTACCCGCAAATGTAGTGCACAGTGCTAAATTTGAAGTCGTAACAGATGAAATTGAAATATGGTTTCATCCTGATAAATAAAAGTTAACTCCAGCTAAAAATAAAGCCAAAACTATTTACCTACAAATAATACTTAACGTTAACTTATGTATTTGAAGTTGTTTGAATAATCTGATTTCTGAGCCATTTGTTCGCTGGATCAAAGTCAACATTGTTATGCCAATATAAATGAACGTCAATATCGTGCAAGCTTACAGGTAAAGGAAATATAACTAAATCAAGCACTTCGCTATACATCTTCGCTGTTGTTTCAATCAGTGTTAATAACATGTTGTTCTGAGCAATTACTTGGCAAGCAGAAAATGCATGTTGACACCTAAGACCAATCTTTCGCTGTAAACCCAATCGACCTAACTCAAAATCTTCTATACTTGGCCCGATTGTGCGAGATGAAACTAAAACATGATCTTGGGATAGATAGGTATCTAAATCGAGTACAGACTTTACAATAGGGTGGTTCTTACGTACTAGAACAACGAGTTTATTTTGATCTAATTGTGTATGTAAAATATTGTCACTAACGGGGACCAAAGTGTCTATCGCTAAATCAATATCACCACTGGCTAGTTTATTTTCTAATTCGCTGCGATTAACGCGTCGGCTACTTTGTAAATTGATTAAAGGGGCTTCTTTCTTTATTCGTTGCATCAGTGGCGGTAAAAATGATGCCTCTAATCCACCATGAAGAGATATATTAAAGTTATTTCTAGAGACTAAAGGTTCAAATTGTCGAGATTGCGCCAAACAGACTTTTAATTGCTGTAATGCTTCTCTAACGTCGGCAATAACATTGTTTGCTACAGGCGTTGGGCGCATTTCATTACCTTGACGAATAAATAAAGCATCATCAAAATTATGGCGAAGTTTGCTTAAAGAGTGACTCACTGCAGGCTGTGATAAGTTTAAAGCTGATGCCGCTTTAGTAATATTACCTTCACAATAAATGGCTTCAAATACCACAAATAAATTTAAGTCTACCTTCATACTATCTCCACTTTATTGATCAATTATCATTAAGCCCAGCAAGTTACAGTATGCATAATAAGAATAATACATTATTAAATCTATTCATTTGTTTAATTTAATTTCTACACTAGCATATAAAGTAGTACAAAAAATGTGCTGCACGCACCATGAGTATTTTATGTATGGTGCATAAGTACGGTTTATTCATTAAGGCTAAATCGGATTTAATAATAATTCATGCTCAAACAATGTATTTGAGCAGGATGAAATACATTAAATATCTAAATATAGGTATTTAAAGTAATACTGGGGATTCAAGATGAAACAAAGATTAACAACAAAGTATTTTAAAAAAACAATACTCGTTTCAGCAATGATCAGTGCAATCAGTGCTAACGCTGAACAAACAAACATACCTGCAAAAGATGATAGTGAAGATGTAGAAAGGATTATGATCACAGCATCTAAGCGACTGAAGGGTCTACAGGAGTCACCTGTTGCTGTTACCGTGGTGAGTAGCCAAGCTATTGAACAAGCAAAAATATTAGATATTAATGACTTACAAACGTTGGTGCCAACATTAAGAGTTACCCCTTTACAACGTTCAACTAACACTAACTTTTCAATTCGTGGCTTTGGTAACGGCACTAATAATACCGGTATTGAACCGTCAGTAGGGGTTTTTATTGATGGCGTTTATCGATCACGCGCTGCGGCTCAAATTGGTGATTTACCACGTTTACAACAAATAGAAGTACTCAGTGGTCCACAAAGCACCTTATTTGGTAAAAATGCTTCAGCAGGTGTGATCAGTGTTCGTACATTAGCTCCCTCTCATGATTTGCAAGGTAAAGTAGAGCTTGGCATTGGAAACTATAATCAACAATTAGCGAAAGGTTATATTACAAATGGTATTACAGACGAGTTAGCTATCAGCCTGTCGGGTGGTTATAACAAACGAGATGGATATACCGACAGCGTTGTCGGGTTAAATGAAATTAACAATCGTGACCGTTGGAATATACGTGGACAAGCATTATACGAACCAACCGATAATATAACACTACGATTTATTGCTGATTACAGCGAAATAGATGAAGCTTGTTGTACCGTTGCTGATGTTATAAACGGACCAACAACTGGCGCAGTACGTGCGTTAGGAGGTATTGTTTTAGAAGATACTAACCCTTTCTCTTATCAATCATCACTTAATGTTGACCCGAATAATCAAGTTGAAGATGGTGGGGTATCATTACAAGTTGATGTCGATTTTGACCGTTATACTTTTACGTCTATTACAGCAATACGTAGCAACGATTCAAATTTTTACAATGACGTAGATTATACGTCTTTAGATATACTTCAAGAAGGTGGTCATACCGAAATTGATACCACCTGTCTCTTATACACATCTCCGAGCCCACGAGACCGTACTAGATCTCG
>OMOM01000814.1_pt1 | contig 11709 bp, 10 predicted proteins | sample 1646501 | NCBI WGS metagenome assembly OMOM01 (sample SAMN05416802, study PRJEB24817) | seawater metagenome | isolation source: Sea water | place: Canada:Atlantic | collected 2013-07
ATCTACACCTCTCTATTCGTCGGCAGCGTCAGATGTGTATAAGAGACAGGGTTTTTGAGTTGCTGATGGTGCGTGCTAACCCACCAGGTCTCTAGAAGGCGTATATTCTTACGATTCCCCTTGTAAAAAATATCACTGATATCGCCCACAAATGGAATTAAACCAATTAGAAAATCAAATACTGCATTTTTGACCATTGCGGCACGCAGCGACATTGGTGCCCCCATCTGACCGGCTAAGTGAATTATATGCGCAGATAAGCCAACTGTGACTAAATCTCCTACTCCCGGGATCAACCCCAGGAGACTATCAAGCCCAAAACGAATTTTAGTGAAAGGGATACCAACAGCAGTATCAAGCATGTGCGCTAATTTTTGCGCCCTACGAAGCGCATGAGGTGCTTTAATTTCAGAGGAATTAGCCATTAGCTTTGGCTGCCTAAATCGGACGCTAACTTAGCAGTTAATGGAGCATTCCGTTGGGATGTTAACCATCCCCCTAGGTTCTGCTCAATTAACTGGCTAAGCGCAGTGATATGCTCAGGTTGTGCATTGAGAGCAGCGATATATTCGTAGCGCTCGCCGCCAGCTTCCATAAAATAATCTCGGTTTTCAATACCAATTTCTTCAATAGTTTCTAGGCAATCAGCTGAAAAGCCAGGGCAGATCATTTGCACGGATTTAACCCCCTGTTCTGGTAACGATTTAAGCGTGTGATCAGTATATGGCTGCAACCACTCTTCGCGGCCGAAACGCGATTGAAACGTCACCATATATTCATCTTTGCTCAATCCTAATTTCTCTGCCACTAATCGCGATGTTTTGTAGCATTCACAATGGTAGGGGTCGCCCGACGTCAGGTAACGCTTTGGAATACCATGATAGGTAAAAATAAGCTTATCTGCTCGTTCATGGTTGGCCCAGTGCGCATTGATAGTGTTTACCAATGCGTCGATGTAGGGTGTGAAATCATGATAATGACTAACAAAGCGCACATCAGGAACCCAGCGCGTTTTGCGTAGCACCTGGCTTAGGGCATCAAAAGTAGATCCATTGGTAGAACCACTATATTGCGGATAAAGTGGCAGTACCAACAATTGGCGCACCCCCTGTTCAAGCATCTTTCTCGTGACAGATTCAATCGAAGGTGAGCCATAACGCATGGCGAAATCAACGATTACCTTATCACCATACTTTTCTTGCATGTTCAGAGCCAATGCGTCCGCTTGATCTTGAGTATGAAACATCAATGGTGAACCTCGCTCCGTCCACACCGTACTGTAAGCATGAGCGGAGCGCTTAGGTCGAATATTTAAAATCACCAAGTTAAGTATCATCCACCAAATTAACCTAGGCACTTCTACAACACGAGGATCAGATAAGAACTCACGTAGATAACGTTTCAAAGCGCCCTTTTCAGGCGCTTCCGGCGTACCTAAATTCGTGACCAATACACCAATTCTGTCCTCTTGGTCATGGGTAAATGTGCTGTTTGAAAGATACTTCATTCGTTTACTCAACTTCGGTTAGATAAATCAGTGCAAAAAATACGTTTAAAACCATAAAACGGATTTAATGCACTGTTATTTGTGGCACTAAAAAATATTTACCCAGTGTAATAGGTCGCTGCCCCCGGCCCAACAGGCATGCCAAGCAAGAAAACCCATACATAAAATAAGATTGTCCACCCTACCACAAAGACCAAACTGTAAGGCAGCATAGTGGCAATTAAGGTTCCCATGCCGAGGTCTTTCTTGTACTGAGCGGCAATGGCCAATATCAACCCAAAGTAACTCATCATAGGCGATATGACATTAGTGACTGAGTCACCGATACGATACGCCGCTTGAATCACCTCTGGCGCAAAACCCACCAACATCAACATAGGGACAAAAATCGGTGCGGTGACCGCCCATTGAGCCGACGCACTGCCAAGTGATAAATTAACCATTCCGCACATTAAAATGAAGAAAATGAACACCCCAGGACCATCAAGACCAATGGTTTGTATTAACTCTGCCCCCTTAACCGCGAGGACTGTGCCTAAATTTGTCCAGTTAAAGAAAGCGACAAACTGAGCAGCAAAAAACACCAAAGTAATATACAGGCCCATCGCCCCCATGCTTTTAGACATGGCATTGATGACATCTTTGTCATTGTTCATGGTGCCGGCGATTTTACCGTAAACAAAACCAGGCACCGCAAAGGTAACAAAAATAAAAGCTACGATTCCTTTTAAGAAAGGTGAGCCTGCGACGGCTCCTGTTTCAGGATGACGTAAAATACCGTTTTCAGGCACTATGGTTAATGCTAGCACTGCGCACAACAGCACAAAACTAACACCCGCCCAGCGCAGGGCTTTCTTTTCTTTTGCGCTGGGGGCGCTCATTTCTTGTTTTGCTAACTCAATTGATGCCTCACTCGGGTCATATTTCCCTAGGCGCGGCTCGACTATTTTCTCGGTAACAAAAGCCCCCATTCCTGCAACTAAGAATGTACTGATAAACATAAAGTACCAGTTAACTTCTGGCCCTACCGCGTAGTCTTGATCGATCATGTGAGCTGCCGCTTCAGTGATACCGGACAACAAAGGATCTACGGTACCCAACAGCAAATTTGCGCTGTAACCGCCAGAAACCCCAGCAAATGCTGCGGCTAATCCAGCTAAAGGGTGTCTACCTAACGAATGAAAGATCATCGCCGCTAAGGGAATTAGCACCACATAACCCAGCTCAGATGCCGTATTAGACAAAATACCTGCAAGCACGATGACAACGGTCACCATGCGTTTTGAAGCATTCATCACCATGGCGCGCATGGCGGTTGATAAAAGCCCAGAGTGTTCAGCAACCGACACCCCAAGTAATGCCACCAGCACAGTGCCCAGCGGGGCAAACCCCGTAAAGTTGGTGACCAAGTGAGTGACAATACGTTGTAACCCTTCGGCGTTTAGAAGGGAGACCACAGAAATCATGCCATCTGGGGCGCGCCCTTTCGCGTCAATCGGTCTAGGGTCAACCACACTGACATCAAAATAGCCTAATATTCCACTGATGATCACAATCGACGTGGCCAAAATTGCGAACAACGTAATAGGATGCGGAAGCAAGTTCCCCAACCACTCTACCGTCGCTAAAAACCGCGAAAACCACCCTGTAGGGCTCTCTTGGTTTGTTTGTTTTTTCTGTTCGTTAGCGTCTAGCAAACCGACTCCTTAATTATTTTTATCCGTTTTCACGGTTACTGGCATATAGTACCTAATTCAATTAGCAAACGTTAGACTTGCAGCTTAGCTACATGTTCGCTGCTGTAAAATTAGTCATAATGCCTGCTTTTTAGCAAAAAAGTGTTTGTATATCAGGCAGAACGCTTTATTGTTATAAGAAAAAAATTAGGCTTTATATTGTGGCTGCCAAAGGAAATTCAGATGACTGATAAGCAATCTCAGGATAAACAGGACACCCCTTCACCCGCTACTGAATTAGCGCATCTTAGGCAGATTGTATTTGGAGATGCACAGAAAGGGCTTGAGCAAAAAATTGAACAGCTTGGCAAAGCATTACAAGCTCAACTCAAACAACACGAACAGCAAACTGCCCGCCAATTTACCCAACTGCAAAATGCCCTCGAAAGCCATGTCGACCAATTAGAAGACAAGTTATTAAACGCTGATAAAGGCCAAGACGCTAAAGCGAATGAACTGTTCACGTTAAACAAAAATTTGTCGTCTGAACTTGAAATGGTAGAAGCAGCCAATAAACAAGAAAACGATGAATTACATAAACGAATCGACCAAGATATCGCCACATTATCGAATAAGTTCTCTGAACAACTTAAAGAGGCTCTTGCCCAGCTCACACAAGTATCAAACGAGCTTAATGCTTCTAAAACTGACCGTAAGACCTTGGCTAAATTACTCTCGACCGTGGCCTCAAACTTAGAAACTGGCGATGACGAGTAACTTTCATCATGCCTACTCAAGGAAGTAGTAACGAGTCTGAACACGATCCGCAGTTGGATGAATTGCGGAAAATTTTGTTTGGCGAAGAAAACCAACATATTACCGGCGCTATACGTCAAAACGCCCGGCAGATTGTCAGCGACGTATTTTCAGAAGCCCTTAAAGATCGTCAAGACAGAGATGGCAGCGTTAAAAAAGTGATGACCCCGCTGGTAGATAAATCAGTAGAATATTCTGTTGCCAATCGCAAAGAACAATTCGTTGGATACTTGTACCCTATTGTGGGTAGCGTAGTCCGTAAATCTGTTACTGCGTTTTTAACTGAGTTTATCGAACGTACCAATCAATTGCTGGAGAATAGTTTAACCATAAAAGGCCTCTCATGGCGTTTTAAAGCTCGCCAAGCTGGGGTGCCTTACGCCAATTATGTAGCCAGTCAAACCTTTAATTATCGCGTAGAGCAAGTTTTTCTAATACATCGAGAAACCGGCCTATTACTTAATAGCCTGGCTTACAATCAGCAATCCTCAGCAGATGCAGATCTTATTTCTTCTATGCTTACCGCGATTAACGATTTTGTGTCTGATTCGTTTAAACCAAATGCAGACGGTAACGAGCAGGGTTTAGATATCGTCAAAACTGATGATTTCACGCTAGTGTTAAAAGCAGGACCCAGAGCCGTTCTAGTTGCTGCTGTCACTGGTAATATGCCACAACGCGTGGCTGACCAGTTACAGCTTACCATAGAAGAAATTCATACTTTATACGAAGGCCCGCTAGCCACCTTCAATGGCGATACATCTGCATTTACTGACTGCGATCAGCAATTGACTGATTGCCTGGTCTCAGAATTAAAAGACCAAGCTACAGTTAAAAAGTCCAAACCTTGGATGGCCTGGTGCATCTTGATACTGCTAGCCTGTGGCACCAGTTTTTATGCGTACAAATTATGGTTGATGCAAGGCTATGTAAATCAAGTCCAAACACTCCAACAAGAACCTGGAATAATGTTAATTCGCGCTCAAAGGGATGGCATACAGCAGGTTATATTAGACGTTTTACGCGATCCCAATGCACAACCTATCAATACATGGTTAGCGTCACGTGAAATACCAGCAGAGGTTATAAACCTTACTGAAAAGAGCTTCTTATCTCTAGAAAGCCAGATTGTACGCGCTCGGCTGCGCGGCTTACTAAGCAATTATCCAGCGATAGCAATAACCGATGACGGCAATACATTAGCGGGAGAACTTACTCAGCAACAACACCATGCACTCTCAGCTGATTTAGCTCAACTTCCTGGCGTAACAGACCCTCAATCACTTTTAGCGCCTATCCAAATAAGTGATAAGCAAACCTTGGAGCTCGGCGCTAAAGACAGCGCCATGACACTTATTAAGCTTAAAATTAGTCTAATAAATAGCACCTCTGTGGAATTTGCTAGCAACAGCACACAGCTTAGTCCTCAAGCCGAACAAAGCCTCGCGTCGCTTGCATCCCACGCAAAGGCGTTGTTGAGCTTAGCCGGGCAGGCACAACTAGATGTGAGTTTTATTATTATTGGCGCGAGTGACGCCAAAGGATCGCAGTCCTATAATGAAGTATTAAGCATCAAACGTGCACAAACCGTGAGAGACACCCTGCAAGAATACGGCCTGCCCAGTGACAAGCTCAACGCTATTGGTATAGGCATAATTGACGTACCCGATGCAGGAAATGGCGCACGTAAAGTGCTATTTAACGTAATAACAACCCAAGCTTCACGCAGTAACGGATAGCTAGACCATTATGATCCAGAAAAAGATATGTTTACTTGGCGCTTCAGCAGTTGGGAAAACCAGTCTTATAAAACAGTTTGTAGAAGGCATTTTTTCCGAGAAATACCTAACGTCTATTGGTGTCAAGATTGACAAGAAGCAAGTCGAATGCGAGGCAGGTTCCGTGCAGTTTATGCTTTGGGATATTGAAGGCATTGATCGTTATTGCGGCTTTCAGCCCAAATACTTGCGCGGCGCAGGTGCCATTATCATAGTCGTCGACCAAACCCGCTCGCAATCATTGATAGAGGGAATAGAGATTTTTAAGCTGGCCCGAGATATGTCGGATATACCGGCAATTTTAGCCATCAATAAATCTGATTTAGACAGCACATGGCACTGGGATGAAGATGAGCTCAAAGAGCTGTCTGCTCCTTTTAGCTACACCTTTCTCACAAGTGCGAAAACCGGAGCAAATGTGGAGCTCTTATTTTCAACACTTGCCCAACATTTATTAAGCGAGGATGGATCGTGAAACTATCTCTTTTTAAAGCTTTGGGGATCATTGATTGCTGTATATTTAAGCGCGTCGATGCAGGACTATATCATGCGGTATATGCCGAACATGAATGGCTAGACATACTTCTCCCTGGTGCAAGAGATAAACAGTTTTTTAAAACACCAACAGACAGCCCGTTTCTGGATGACTTTTTAATGCAAGCTGAAGAATTCTGGGAGTATGCGGATTACGGAAAGATAGAATCTGGAATTTGGAATGAAAGCATTGCTGATAACGAACTAAAATTAAACGCCTTCGCAACAATGGAAAGCGGCGATTTTTATCTGATAATCAACAACGTCAAACAACAATTTCAAGAACGACAAAAAACCTTACAATCAGCTCGAGAGCTTTTATTATCTAATGATAAAATAGTCGCCCAGCAGGAGTATATTCATCAGCGCTTAGATGAAATGCTCAATCAGTCGTCAGATTTAAAGAATATTCAGCAGCCTATCACTGAGGTCATCGAAAAAGCCGAAGTAGGCGTGGCAATTCTAACCCCTAATCTTAAGCCCATTAGTCAAAATCCTGCCTTGTACAGCGTATTTGATAGTCATCTCACACCCGTTGAGTCCGAACCGTACCGATTAATTTTAGAGTTGTTTGAAAAGCAGTACCCTGAGTTTGAACGCGTTATCAGCACAGGTAGTCGCTGGAGCGGTGAATTATTTTGGTTGCAGCCACCGGGCAATGGTAAATGGATTAAATTAGCTATCTATCCAGTAAAGACCGATTTCCAGCAAATCACCCATTGGGTTTTTATCGTTAACGATATCTCACAAGTGAAGCACCTGTTGCAGAACAATGAGAAGCTCACCCATTACGATGCCCTCACTGATATACCTAATCGTCAGTACTTCTGGATGCAGCTTGAACAATCGGTAAGTAATGCCATGCCGTTCTACGTGCTGTATTTAGACATTAAGAACTTTAAACGTATCAACGAAATTCACGGTCATTCCCGTGGCGACCAAATCATTAAAGAGTTAGCTGAACGCTTAACCCCTCATGTAAGTCCAGGCGATATGTTTGCCCGCATAGGCGGCGGTGAGTTTGCGATTATTCGTCAGAAAACCGTGACCGAACAGCAATGTGTCGACTTAGGCAACACCTTAATTGACGCAGCGACTCAGCCATTTTATTTGCCCAATGGCACTCACTGCGAGATCGGCTTAAATATCGGGGCTGCCAGTTTCCCACGAGACGCAGGTGACGCAGAAACCTTGATGAAATTCGCGGATCTTGCAGTATTTAATGCCAAAAAAGCCTCTAAAAGCAGTGTACAGTTTTACTCTCAAGCACTTAAAGATGCCTCCCAGCGCATCATTGAGCTAGAAAACGCATTACAAACAGCGATCACCAATCATGAGTTCGAGCTATTTCTGCAACCCATGCTAGATCTGACCAGTGGTACCATTTTAAAAGCCGAGGCTTTATTACGCTGGAACCGCTTGGACGGAGAACGCATCGGCCCCGACGAGTTTATTCCGATTGCTGAACAAACAGGGCTAATTGTACCCATTGGCAAATGGGTAATTTCACGCGCCTGTGAAATGATAAGCACTTTGAACCATAGAGGTCACAGCTGTAAACTTTCAGTCAACTTATCCCCGAGGCAGATAAGCGATAGGCATTTATTAGAGTTTATTCGTGGTTCAATCCAGAACAGCCATATTCAACCTGATCAGTTGGAATTAGAGCTAACCGAAGGGGTTCTGGTGGATAACTATGACAAAGTGCAGTACTTGCTTACTGAAGTAAGAAAGCTTGGTGTCAGTGTGTCCATTGACGACTTTGGTACTGGCTACAGCTCGCTTTCGTATTTGAAAAAATTACCCATTGATCACATCAAAATTGATCGGTCGTTTGTGCAAGACCTTGTCAGTGATGAGAACGATAAAGCAATCATCTTAGCGATTATAGCCATGGCCCATAGTTTAAAACTGAATGTGATTGCTGAAGGGGTAGAAACAGAGCTCCAGCGCAACTTCTTGCAACTTAACCACTGTAATCTCGCCCAAGGATATTTATTTAGTCGTCCTTTACCTTTTGCCCAATTCTGTGACTATTTAACTGCCACAGTTTCTAACCAAAAGCGGATAGACCCGTCTGCGCTCGACCCAGAATAAGCGCGTGAACATCGTGAGTACCTTCATACGTATTTACCGCTTCTAAATTGAGTACATGACGGATCACGTGATACTCATCTGACACCCCGTTTGCACCGTGCATATCTCTGGCTATCCGTGCAATCTCTAACGCTTTGCCACAAGAGTTACGCTTTATCAGTGAAATGGCTTCAGGGGGAAGATCGTTTGCATCCATTAACCTGCCGGCTTGCAAACAAGCAAGTAAGCCGATTGAAATTTCAGTTTGCATATCGGCAAGTTTTTTTTGTATCAGCTGATTTGCTGCTAAGGGCCGGGCAAATTGCTCTCTGTCCAAGCAATATTGCCGTGCCTGGTGCCAGCAAAATTCCGCTGCCCCTAAACTTCCCCAGGCTATTCCATAGCGAGCTTTATTCAAACAACTAAATGGCCCCTTTAAACCTTTAACATCAGGCAATATATTTTCTTCTGGTACCAGCACATCCTGCATCACGATTTCGCCGGTGATCGAAGCACGTAGTGAAAATTTACCCTCAATTTTAGGAGAGGTTAAGCCAGCCATGCCTTTTTCAAGAATAAAGCCGCGAATTACCCCGTCTAACTTTGCCCAGACTATAAATACATCGGCAATCGGCGAGTTGGTGATCCACATTTTGTTGCCATTGAGTAAGTAGCCATCGTCTACTTTTCTCGCATAGCTCAGCATACTAGCGGGATCTGACCCTGAGTTAGGTTCGGTTAAACCAAAGCAACCTACCCACTCGCCTCGTGCTAATTTAGGTAAATAGCGCTGCTTCTGAGCTTGGCTACCAAACGCATAAATAGGAAACATCACCAATGACGATTGCACGCTCATGGCACTGCGATAGCCACTGTCAACACGTTCCACTTCTCTGGCCAGTAATCCGTAACTAACATGGTTAACTCCAGCGCAGCCGTACTCTTGCGGTAAAGTACAGCCTAATAAGCCGAGCTCGCCCATCTCAGACAGAATATCTCGATCGAAATGCTCATTTCGATTCCCATGCAAAATTCTAGGCATCAATTTTTGCTGGCAATATTGATGAGCCGAATCACGAATAAGTCGTTCCTCATCACTGAGTTGAGCATTTAAATTCAAAGGGTCTTGCCAGTTGAATGTGTTTAGCGCTTGTTGAGTCATAGTGGCCTCTTTTTGCTTTCGCAGATATTCACTGGGCAAATAAACAGTTCAAGTGCAGCTCGAACGACATTAGAACGGTGCTGGATATTGTTTAAGCACTTCAGCTATATCCGTTTTAGCCTCTTCACTCAATGGTGTTGCAAAAGCGGCAATATTTTCTTTTAACTGCGTCATGCTCGTCGCCCCTATAATGGTTGATGTAATGCCTTCTACATTGTCGCACCAGGCAAGGGCAAGCTCACAAGGTGTTAAACCATGGGCTTTTGCGACATCTACATAGCGACTAATGGCAGCCTCTGTCCCTTTGGTATCCCTGAAAATACCGTTACGTTGTTCGAATGTCCAACGACTGCCCTCAGGGCGTTGATTATTTAAGTATTTACCACTTAATGCACCGCCAGCTAAAGGCGACCAAGGTAAATATGCCACATCTTCAGCGACACAATTTTCAATCAGATAAGGCCAGTCTTTAGCGTGCAGTAAACTAAACTCGTTTTGCATTGACACCATACGTGGTAAATCGTGCTCTTTGCTTAAGTTCAAATATTGCTGCAAGCCCCACGGCGTTTCATTGGACAGTCCACAAAATCGTATTTTCCCCTGTTTAACACAAGTGTTTAGCGCTTCTAAGATAGATAACATCTGCGCAGTTTCTGCTGCTCGATCAGCATCAGAAAAACGCACCCGTCCTACCGCGTGTTTAGCAAAATGGGGAGAAATACGATTCGGCCAATGCAATTGGTAAAGGTCTATATAGTCAGTATTCAAACGCTTTAAGGAATCATCAACGGCTTGAATAACGGACTCAGCAGAAATTTGACTGCCTTGGCGAATATAGCTTAGTCCCGGGCCAACTATTTTTGAGGCGAGTATAATATCCTTACGCCTTGTTGGATTGCGCTTCAGCCAGTCACCAATAATCATCTCAGTATGGCCGTATTTATCCCCTGAGGGCGGCACTGGATACAGTTCGGCCGTATCAATAAAGTTCACGCCTTGAGATAAAGCATATTCAATTTGCTGGTCTGCATCTTGTTGTGTATTTTGTACGCCCCAAGTCATTGAGCCTAAGCAAACACGAGAAACAGATAGACCACTGCGGCCCAATTCAGAGTAATTCATTCAGATTCCTAGTGAATAGTGGTATTTAACACACTGATTATACTGATATAAATAAGATCATTTTAACTTCAAATGTGAACAAGTGTTACGGAAAACTGGAGATGGCTTCGCCGACTGGGAACTCCTCTTTATACAGCTGATACATCAAGCCAGCTTGGTAATGTTTAGCTACGGTTGCTTTAAGCTGGTTTATTAGCGTTCGATGTTTAGATTTGTTAGAAAAGTGAAGCCAGTTTTCCTTTTGGGCTAAAACATAGGGGTGACCAAAGTTAGCGATATCTAGTCCTAGATCTTGAAGGTTATATTCAATGCCAGCCTCAGAACCCACTACTGCATCAACTCTGCCCATACTGAGTAAATTTATCCCTTGTTTGTAATCTTTTACTGAAAATTTTTGTAGCTTAGTATCTTCATCAAACGTTTTAGAAAAGCTAGCACTTCGAACAACCGCTATCCGCCCTAATAAAATTAATTGCTCATAGGTTTGTAGGTCAACACTAGCCTGAGGCAATACGATGACATTGGAACTCGACACAGGCCCTATAAAGTCAGCATACCCTTCGAGTTGTACGTTTTTAAAAATGAGCGCAATGTCTAGCTCCCCACTTTTTACGCCAGCGAGCACACGAGCATATGGTTGAAGCACTAACTCAAATTCAAAGCCAGTATCTTCTGTGAGTAAATTAAGGTATCGCACCATTACGCCAGACATTTCACCATCTTCGTTAATGTAAGCGAAAGGGGCAAAAGCAGGCACACCCACTTTCAGGGTAATGTTGTTAGCCGGAGTCACTTGAGCTAAAACGGGTAAATAAAGGGAACTGATTAACAACAAGGCTAATAACGCTTTCAACATATCTCGCTCAAGCTACAGACAAAAATTGATAATAGCTAATCTTAGCTTTTTGTACAGATCCGCAAAAGAGGCTAGTTAGCAATGCTGCGCGAAATCGCACTTTAGCGATAAAAAATACCAATTCCAATAAGTAATACCATTCCACGTTAATAAGTGATCACTCAGCGAGAGTTTAAAAGGGC
>OMOM01000820.1_pt1 | contig 11589 bp, 9 predicted proteins | sample 1646501 | NCBI WGS metagenome assembly OMOM01 (sample SAMN05416802, study PRJEB24817) | seawater metagenome | isolation source: Sea water | place: Canada:Atlantic | collected 2013-07
GATCTACACCTCTCTATTCGTCGGCAGCGTCAGATGTGTATAAGAGACAGGTCATCTGTTTTCATTTTTAATATTCTAAACTCTTTAAACGCATCACCGCGTGCTATAGTGCGATAGTAATCGCTAACTGATGCTTTTACTGAAGAATATTCTTTAACCCAAATGGTTTTATCCCCACGTTTTTGTAAGGCAGCGATTCTCGGTTCGTCTTCATCAAACGACCATACACCGAAAATATTATAAGCTTCTCTAAAGAAGCGAGATGTCGCCCAAGAACTTTCCATGGCAGCTTGTGCAATGGCAATACTTTTAGGGTGAGGCTTAAGCGCTCTTAAAAGTTCTGCATCACTAGTTGCTTTATATTCCACTTTTAGGTCAGCTATATCATCGGCGTTATCACCTGATTTTAGTGAAGCTGCAACGTCTTTATACTGCACCATAAGTTCATCGTAGACTTCGTCTACCGCGGGTATAATAAGCGCTTTAAAGCGGGCCTTTTTTTCTTGTACTGTCATTTTTGGCAGTGTGGTGTCTTTTGCAGTGTAAAAGTAAATGACTGCTGATACTAAAAATATAGAAATAAGTACAACTAAAATTTTTGATTGAAAAGAGGTTAATTTCATATATAGCCTTTCATTAAATTGTAGGTAACAAGATAGCCTATGATAACACATAAGTTAATCTGCTCGATTATTGACAGTTTATGCTTATATGCATGCATAGCGCTAAAGACTTTAAAGGTAAAATAAGCTTCATTAAATAAGGTTTTTAAATGAGCTTACTGATCTTAAAATATTAGATTTAGTTAGCCGATATCCTGCATGATTTTGTGAACAGACTCGTATCAATAAACTAGCCCAATTGGCAAGGTGCCAACCTTATTTAGGACGGGTCAAGCAACTAACATAAAAAAGCCTGTCGATTGACAGGCTTTATCTTGAACTTAACAGTGATGAATAGTCATCAAGTGAACTCAGATAATATTAACGTATCATTAAAAATAAAGATGAATTGTTCCGTTGAATATTAAGTGCAAAAACACCTTTGTGATCATTTAAGTAGCTGCGTAACTCGCCTATATTATTAATACGTTGACGGTTAATACCATTGATAATGTCGCCTTTTCGAAGACCCAATGAGGCAGCGGGGCTATTATCAGCTATTTCAGAAACGAGTATGCCATTACTCTTATCATCATTTTCTAGTTCAGCGCCATCAAGCATGCGATGTAAACTTACCGCTTCTATTTTAGCCATTTCAGATTTTTTTAGTGTGACGTTATAGGTTTTTTCTTTGCCATCTTTTCTTATCACGGTAATTTTTATGGTTTTTCCAGCACCAATTGAACCAATTTTACCTCTAAGCTCATTAAAGGTTTTAATCATTTTTCCATTAATTTTAGTAATAACATCACCGGCACGTATACCAGCATCATCAGCCGCTGAGTCTTTTGTTACTTGCTCAACAAATGCACCTTGACTCACATCAAGTTCCATTGCTTTTGCAATTTCACTCGTAACGCTGCGACCAGCAACACCTAAAACACCACGTCTAACTTCGCCAAATTCAATAATTTGATTAACTAGGTTTTGTACCATGTTACTTGGAATGGCAAACCCAATACCTACGTTTCCGCCATTAGGACCTAAGATAGCAGTATTAATGCCAATAAGTTCGCCGCGTAAGTTGATTAAGGCACCACCGGAATTACCGCTATTAATAGCCGCATCGGTTTGAATGAAATCTTCGTAATTCTCAATATTTAGACCACTACGACCTAGTGCACTGACTATCCCTGAAGTTACCGTTTGACCTAAGCCAAAAGGGCTACCAATAGCGACAGCGAAGTCACCAACACGTATCCGATCTGAGTCAGCTATTTTAACCGCAACTAAGTCATCTGCTACGATTTGAAGTAAAGCAATATCGCTTGCTTCGTCTCCACCTATTTTTTTGGCTTCAAGTTGACGGCCATCTTTTAAGGTTATTTGAATTTCGTCGGCATCATTTATTACATGGCTGTTAGTCACTATGTAACCTTTATCAGCATCGAGAATAACTCCCGATCCTAAACCACGAAATTGACGTTCTTTTTGTTGGCCTTGATTTTGGCGAGGGTTGCCGAAGAAAAATTTAAAGGCTTCTGGTACACGTTGCTCAACTTCATGAGTGCCACGTACAGAAATAAGTACAACGCCAGGTGTTACCTGTTCCAACATTGGAGCGAGGCTTGGCATTGTTTGACCATTTACAGATTGAGGCATTGCTGCTTGTAAGGGCAAGCTTGCCATGGCAAGGGTAGTGGAAAGTAAAACAGTATTAATTAAAACTGATAAATTTTTCATATAACAGAAAACTCCTAATTAAATTATTTATAAGCAACAGGATTAATACTTGGCTTTATTCGTAGTATTAATCCTGTTGCTTTCACTCAATAGAAGACATGAAATTAAAACATTGGTTCCTAGCTATTTGTAACACTTTGTTTCTTGTCATCAAACAATCCGCTTGGTGCACCTGAATAATCTAACGGAGCCTCCGATGCGGTTTCATCATTTTTACGCAAGTTTTTGTTATGTCGTAAGTTCACGGTTTGCGCTAATTGCTCTTGAGTTTCTTTAGAGAAAAAAGGCATATTTTCAATATTCTCAGGAGTAACCTGTTGCAACAATTGCGTGCTTTGCGACATTTGAGCCATTGCGACTTGGCAAGTGCTATTCATTTGCTCAAGTAAATTTGTTGAATTTTCAAGATGCTCTGCGACATCTAATTTATATTGTGCTAATTCTGATTCACTTTGACTAGCTTTGGCAGCGAGTTTTTGTGTTTCCTGTGCCGATGAAAAAAGCGTTCTGTTAACAAAAAAACCGACAATTGCGCCAACGATAAATAGTCCGAGACCTAAAACAACATTCATATTTCTTTACCTTCATTGTATTCATGGAAAAAATTAGAGAAAATAACCTTCAATCCAATGTAATATAACGTGCTTCACGCTACTTTCCTAATGAATATATTTACAAACAAATATTTTTCAAGTCTAGTATGTGTAAAGGTTATAAAAATAAAGTTAGTACTTATAAAGTGACTGTTAAATGATTAAATTATCTCCAATAGGAAAGTATACTCAAGATTTAACTCGCGATGATTTTCATTTTGATGCAGCTCAGGAAAATGCGGTCAAAAATTTACAACGCTTGTATGACGATTTAATTAGTCAGCCATTACCGGTAACTGGCTTTAAAAAAGTCTTAAATAGTTGGAAGCGTGTTGTTGCTAAACCAGAAGTAAAAATCGTAAAAGGTATTTATTTTTGGGGTGGTGTTGGTCGTGGAAAAACCTATCTAGTTGATACATTCTACGACTGCTTACCTTTTAAAAATAAAATGAGAGTTCACTTTCATCGCTTTATGCATCGTGTTCATGAAGAGTTAAAATCATTACAAGGGCAGTCTGATCCATTAAAACTTATAGCTAAACGTTTTGCTGATGAAACATGCATTATTTGTTTTGATGAATTCTTTGTTTCAGATATTACCGATGCGATGATTTTAGGCACTCTATTTGAAGAATTATTTGCCCACAATGTTACCTTAGTTGCCACGTCAAATATTATTCCCGATGAATTGTATCGCAATGGCTTGCAGCGCGAACGTTTCTTGCCGGCAATAAAACTAATCAATAAATGCTGTGATGTGATCAACGTCGATAGTGGTGTTGATTATCGACTTCGTACTTTAGAGCAAGCTGAGTTATTTCATTTTCCTTTAGACCAAAAAGCGGATGATAATTTAATACATTATTTTCAGCAGCTATCGCTTGATGCGGGTCAAAAAAATAAAATCATTACGATTAACAACCGCCCACTGACCACAGTACAGGAATCAGATGGCGTTGTGCATTTTGAATTTTCTACATTATGTGAGTCTGCTCGAAGCCAACGTGATTACATGGAACTAAGTCGCTTGTATCATACGGTGTTATTAGCCAATGTTACTCAGATGGGGGTTGATAATGATGATAGTACGCGCCGATTTATTGCTTTAGTTGATGAGTTTTATGAGCGCCATGTTAAATTAATTATTTCCGCAGAGGTTGCACTAGAGTGCTTATATCTAGAGGGTCGTTTAACCTTCGAGTTCAAGCGCTGCTTAAGCCGACTACAAGAGATGCAGTCACATAGTTATTTAGCTAGCGAGCATTTACCTTAATATTTTTTATGATGGTAAATCTCCGTATGAGTAAACAACAAACAACAATAAAATGAAATTTAAAAATGATTAATAATAAAACAATACTTTTATCCACCGTATTTATTGTGTTTGTATCGATAAGTTTGCCAAATGAGGCTACAGATAATCCATTCAGAAAAGCTTCTGCAATAACAAAAAAATATTTACCTCAAGCTTTTAAAGCTATGTGGCAGAGTGAGTATTTAGTTTGGCGAGCTCAGCTATTCAACTCAGCTTGTAGTCAAAAGCAATTAGGGGTTTCAAACGCGATTAACTCAAGCTTTCCATTATTTAATCAATATATTATTGATCAAGCGATAATGAATGAAGAGCTTTCAGACGACAATGACAAGCTATTATTACAAAACACTAATAAGCTGCATTATCTCACTTTTAGTAAAATTTATGCCTTTGCATACAAAAGACGTTTAGAAGTAATTCAACATTACCACCCAGATATCACCAGCAAATTATGCCAACACGCTGCCACAACATCAAAACAATACCCTGCTGATGAACAGCCAATGTTACCTTGGAAAACTAACCATTTAACTCAACAAAATGTTTGGCGAGCAGATTTATTTTCTATGCGTGTGGTCAATAAGTATTTCACCAGTGCTTTTATTGAGAGACAAGCACCATTTGCTAATATAATTGACGCAGAAATATATGCCAGAATTGAACAAGATGAACAAGCAATAATAGCTTTAACAGAAATTAGTGAGGGCTATCAATATGGCACTTTACTGATGAAAAACATAAATAAGGCGTATAAAAAGGCAACCAATAAACCTTTGACTGACAAATATTGGCGACCCATTTATGCTCAAGATGCAAGCATGTTGGCTAGCCAAGCTTATAAGTTAGCAACCACATCAGCTTTGATGCAAATTAAAGCGCTTTATCCTGAGCTGACTTCACGAATTGAAACTCATATGTCTAGTTATATTAAGCTACAGTTGAGCACGTTAGATGAGAATAAAATGCGTTTGAGTGCCGCGTATAATGCACCTTAGCGTAATATTAACTCTTATTTAGCGTGGAATGGAAAAAGATTAAAAAATAGGCGTGATCTTTTCAACGTTGTTCTGTATAATCCTGCCTCCCTACGTTACAAAGCTTGTTCTTTTTCCAGAGGACCGGCAACGGACTCGATGCTCGAAGGGGCAATAGCGTAGTCTTTTAACGGATAACTTGAGGTTTTCTTAAGTTATTATTTAAGTAACATTTATATAATTGGGTTTTTTAATGAAAACTTTTGTAGCTAAACCAGAAAGCGTACAACGCGAATGGTTCTTAGTGGACGCCGAAGATAAAACTTTAGGTCGTATCGCTACTGAAATTGCAAGCCGTTTACGCGGTAAGCATAAAGCAGAATATACTCCTCATGTAGATACTGGCGATTACATCGTTGTTATCAATGCTGAGAAAGTAAGAGTAACTGGTAATAAAGCGAAGGGTAAAATTTACTACTCGCATACAGAATTTGTTGGTGGTCTTAAGCAAATTAGCTTTGAAAAGCTAATCGAAAAAGCTCCAGAGCGCGTGATTGAATTCGCAGTTAAGGGTATGTTACCTAAAGGTCCTTTAGGTCGTGAAATGTTCCGTAAACTTAAAGTTTACGCGGGTACTGAACATAAACATACAGCACAACAACCACAACTTTTGGAGCTTTAAGCAATGGCTGATAATCAATATTACGGTACTGGTCGTCGCAAGAGCTCAACGGCTCGTGTGTTCATGAAAGCTGGTAGCGGTGCAATCACAATTAACAAGCGTGACATTTCTGTATACTTTGGTCGTGAAACGGCTCGTATGGTTGTTCGTCAACCATTAGACTTAGTTGAAATGTTAGAAAAGTTTGACTTTAACATCACTGTAACTGGTGGTGGTATTTCTGGTCAAGCTGGCGCAATTCGTCACGGTATTACTCGTGCATTAATGGAGTTTGACGAAACTTTACGTAGTGCTCTACGTAATGCTGGTTTCGTTACTCGTGATGCTCGTAAAGTTGAACGTAAGAAAGTTGGTTTACACAAGGCTCGTAAAAAGCCACAATTTTCAAAACGTTAATATTTACGTTATGTATTTCAAAAGCCGGCTTCTGCCGGTTTTTTTATGTTTAAAATTTAGTGGGCGAACCACTTCAGCTGCATCATCAACTTTATTCATGTTTATCATCCCTTACAATTAAAGCGCCATTAACTGCAGTTTATGTATTTTAAATTAGACTAATAATTTTATGTAGCTAGTCACAGGTACTAACAATACTTTATTTTAAATAACGAATGGTGTACGTAAATAGAAATAGAACTGTGCAAAATAAATCAGATTAGCAGGCAGGGAACTAGCATGAATTAAGCGGTTCATCTTGGATGAATATACTTAGGTCTAGTTTAGAAAGTACTGTTGAGTAGTACTGCTGAGTAGTATTATTAAATAGTTACGTTCATTAAGTATGATTAACGAATGCAATTCAATGAGCTAAAATATAATACAAACAGTTTAACCTTCATAGAAGGGCAGTTTGTCATTTTGGTAAATAACTCAAGGTTTGCTCAACTAGCTATATTCAATAACTAATTGAGCAGGGTAGTTAGGCTAAACGTTAAATTGATTAACTACTTTTGATAGTGAATTTGATTGATCTGATAGATTAGCTAAACTCGTTTGCATCGTTGCAGATACATCGACCGTATCGTCAGTTAAGGCCCTAACATTTTCAATATTTTTGGACACCTCTTCGGCTACGTTTGCTTGTTGTTCTACAGCCTGAGCTATTTCAAAAGTTTGACTTTGGAACTTGCCAATGACCTCTGCAATATCTGCAAGTACCTGCTGTACTTGATGTGTTAGTTGTACGCTGTTTTCTGCTTCTAAACAGCTAGACTCCATAACATTTACCGCATTGACCGCAGTTGCTTGTAGTTCTTCAATAATGCGTTCTATATTGGTTGTAGAGTCTTGTGTTCTAGAGGCAAGGGTTCGAACTTCGTCGGCAACTACAGCAAAGCCTCTTCCTTGTTCTCCGGCTCTTGCGGCTTCAATTGCTGCATTCAAGGCGAGTAAGTTTGTTTGTTCAGCAATACTTCTGATCACTGTGACAAAATCCCCGATAGTCTGGGTGCCTGATTTTAATTGTTGCACTACTTGCGATGCGTTATCGACATTATTAGAAAGTTTTTGCATACCAAAGGTTGCCTGATTAACAACATCGGATCCTAAGGCAACTTTTTCTTCAGCGTTTATAACTAACTTTTTCGAATAATTTGTGTTGTTTGCAATATCGATACTGGTTTGAGCCAGTTCAGTTGCCGCTGTAGCTACCAAATCGATTTCGCGCTTTTGTGCCTCGACAATCGTGGTGGTTTCTCTGCCGATTATTTCAGCTGCCTCACTTGATGAAGAAACATCTTTAGTTATAGAAATAGTTTGCCTTACGAGCTGTTGGATTGAATCAACGAAGAGGTTGAACTCATCGACTAGTTGACCTATTTCATCACCTTTCAAAGGTGATATTCTTTGTGTTAAGTCACCATCGCCATCGGCAATGTCTTTCATGGCACTTTTAAGCCTGGTTATACGCTTTACAAAGGGTAAAACGGTTAACCACACTACGATAGCAATCATAATAATAATGGCGATAACTATCATGGCAGAAGACCAAAAAGCTGCTTCAACTGGCTGCGATATCAATTGCTCAGGGACTAAAAATCCGAGCTTCCAGTTCATTGAAGGGTAATCACTTTTCACTTGTTTAAAGATAACTTTGTAGCGAGTACCGCGCCAAGTTACTTGTGCAATACCATTTGCGTTATTAGCGAGGGTAGATTCTAGTTTTGAGAAACCTAAGGTATCTGTAAACTGACTATCAACAGTCGACATTGAGTCGCCAGGTTTAAAATCTTCATTAAAGCCAGGGAAGAAAACTAACTTGCCAGTATCGGTAATTAAGAAGGCTTCACCTTCGTTTTTATATTTTATTGGAGCGAGTAAGTCTTGGCCTATGGTGGTAATGAGAATATCCATACCACCAATACCTAATAACTTGCCATTAGGTAAGTAATAAGGGGAAGTAATCGTAGCGGAGACTGAGCCATCGTTATTGTCTACAGCAGGATCCGTTACGTGCATTTTTCCAACTTTTAATCCGTCTGACCACCATGGCCTGCGGTTTGTGAAGTACTTTTCATCATTGTACCTTCCATTTAAATCGAAATATTCATGAGTATTTTCATTACCAAAAAAAACACTCTTAATTGCGCTGTCTTGTTCTGAGAAGTACTTAAAGTACCGTGTAACATCTTGGTACTGTTTATTATCGGTAATATCGGAAAGTCGATCATCGTATGTTGTAAACCAGTCTACGACTAGTGGGTTGGCAAAAATGCTATGGTTTATTTGCCCTTTAGCAACGAAGAAGTCTTTTACTTTGGTAGATTGTAAAGTAACGATATTTTCAATATCAGCGATAAGTTGATTTCTTGTGTTATCGCTGATATTCGATAATAAAAAAAAGGATGTAATGACCAATAAAACAGTAACTGCGCTAGATATAGTAATCACTAATTGGCGCATAATAGAGCGGCTTAAAAAATTGAACATACTAATTAATACCTAATGATTTATTCTTATTATTAAGGGTGTAAAGTGCGATATTGTTGTAACACTAAACTGATTATTAATAGTATCGGTAAAGTTAAGAAAAACATAAGCACTGGCAGAAAACAATATCATGTGTTTTACATAATGGCTATACCATGATAATTGCTAGTTTATTAATTATTAGACAATAAAAAAGGATGCCGAAGCATCCTTTTTATGTAAGCGGTTAAGAAAAAATATTACTATTTCTTTTTAGCAGCCGCTTCACGTTCTTTAACTTCAGCAATTACTGCTTCAGATACGTTATTCGGACAAGGTGAGTAGTGAGAGAATTCCATAGAGAATTGACCACGACCTGATGTCATTGTACGTAAAGATCCGATGTAACCAAACATTTCTGAAAGTGGTACGTCAGCCTTAATACGAACACCAGAAACACCAGCGTCTTGACCACCAATCATGCCACGACGACGGTTTAAATCACCAATAACATCACCAACGTGATCATCAGGCGTAAACACATCTACTTTCATGATAGGTTCGATTAACTGAGCACCAGCTTTTGGAATTGACTGACGGAAAGCACCACGAGCAGCAAGTTCAAATGCTACAGCAGATGAATCGACAGCATGGAAACCACCATCGTATAATTCAACTTCAACGTCAAGTACAGGGAAACCAGCAAGAACACCAGTATCCATCATGCCTCTGAAGCCTTTCTCAATCGCTGGGAAGAATTCTTTTGGTACATTACCACCAACAACTTTTGATGAGAATGTAAAACCAGAATTTGGTTCACCTGGACGGATGATATAATCAATTTTACCAAATTGACCAGAACCACCAGATTGTTTCTTATGCGTATAGCTATCATCAATTTCTTGAGTAATAGTTTCACGGTAAGCAACTTGTGGCTTACCAACAGCTAATTCAACACCGTAGGTACGTTTTAGAATATCTACTTTGATATCTAGGTGAAGTTCACCCATACCAGATAAAATTGTTTCACCTGAATCTATATCTGTTTCAACTTGGAATGTTGGATCTTCAGCAACCATTTTACCGATAGCAATACCCATTTTCTCAGTTGAACCTTTATCTTTAGGTGTTACAGAGATAGAGATTACTGGCTTAGGGAACACCATAGCTTCTAGGATGATTGGGTGCTTAGGATCACATAATGTGTGACCCGTCTGAACGTTACTTTTCATACCAACAATCGCGATGATATCACCAGCTTGTGCTGAAGTAAGTTCGTTACGGTCATCGGCTTGCATTTCACACATACGGCCAACACGTTCAGTTTTACCTGTTGCAGCGTTAAGTATGGTATCGCCTTTCTTCAATGTACCTGAATAGATACGTACGAAAGTTAAGGTACCAAAACGGTCATCAGTGATTTTGAATGCTAACGCTTTGAATGTTTCATCTGCAGAAACGATTGCGTACTCACCATTTGGCGCACCTTCTTCATCAGTAAGTGGCTGTGGATCAACGTCTGTAGGAGACGGCAAGTAATCAACAACAGCATCAAGCAATAATTGCATACCTTTGTTTTTGAATGCAGAACCACAGTACGTTGGGAAGAACATGATTTCACGAGTACCTTTACGGATACAGGCTTTAATTTGCTCATCAGTCGGTGTTAATTCACCTTCTAAGTAATCCATTAGTAAATCTTCGTCTGCTTCTAAAGCAGTTTCGATCATTTGCTCACGATACATTGCTGCGTCATCAACCATATCCGCAGGGATATCTTCGATTGTGTAGTTTTCAGGAAGACCAGTTTCGTCCCAGATGTATGCTTTTTGTGTAAGTACGTCAACAACACCAACGAAATCATCTTCTTCACCGATAGGTAATGTCATAATAAGTGGGTGAGCACCTAGTACTTTTTTAACTTGATCTGTTACACGGTAAAAGTTAGCACCTAAACGGTCTAATTTGTTAACGAATATTAAACGAGATACTTTTGAGTCATTCGCATAACGCCAGTTAGTTTCTGATTGTGGTTCAACACCACCAGAGCCACAAAATACACCAATACCGCCATCCAATACTTTAAGTGAACGGTAAACTTCAACCGTGAAATCAACGTGACCAGGAGTATCGATTACGTTAAAACGGTGATCTTTCCAAAAACAGCTTACCGCAGCAGACTGTATGGTAATACCGCGCTCAGCTTCTTGTTCCATGAAGTCAGTCGTTGACTCGCCATCATGTACTTCACCTGTTTTATGGATCTGACCCGTAAGTTTTAAAATACGTTCAGTTGTTGTGGTTTTACCAGCATCAACGTGAGCGAAGATACCAATATTTCTGTATTTAGCTAAATCTGCCATTACGTTACTCTATTTATGAAAATGAATTGTTGAAAATTTGCGCGCGAGTATAACATTACTTAACTAAAATCGACATAAAAAATTATTGAAGTTTACTAATTTTTGAAAACAGAAGGTAAAGTTACTATATAAAGCCACTATTATATTGCTATTAAAAAAGGGAACAAAAGGTAAAAGCTATTTGTTCTGCTTATATATAGGTAATTAAATAAGTAATTTAATAATTAATTGGTATTAACAATTAATACAGGCACTCACCCCCTTATTTAAATAGCAAAGTTATTTGGTAGGTAAAGTTAGTAGATAAAAGTTGGGTTAACGCAAGTTAAGCATTGCACTATAAATATACAAGATCTATTAAGGCTGTCTCTTATACACATCTCCGAGCCCACGAGACCGTACTAGATCTC
>OMOM01000824.1_pt1 | contig 11469 bp, 9 predicted proteins | sample 1646501 | NCBI WGS metagenome assembly OMOM01 (sample SAMN05416802, study PRJEB24817) | seawater metagenome | isolation source: Sea water | place: Canada:Atlantic | collected 2013-07
ATCTACACCTCTCTATTCGTCGGCAGCGTCAGATGTGTATAAGAGACAGCTTGAGTACAGACCAATTAGTCGGAATGAACGGTAATCAAATGGCGCTCCTTGCTTGGTGGGAGTTCGCGGCGGTGATTGGTCTGATTATACTGGCTAAAGTATTTATCCCTATTTACTACAAATACAACTGTACGACGACCACTGAGTTATTAGAAAAACGGTATAAAAACAAACATATACGTGCGGTTATCGGCATGTTGTTTTTCTTAGGTAATGCGCTGATATACATGCCTGCTGTTATTTACTCAGGCTCATTGTTCATGCAAACCATGTTCAACGTTGACATCCCATTGATGTACATTGCGATTGCGTTTGCTGCACTAGGTGCGGTTTACGCTATTTTTGGTGGGTTGCGCGCGGTAGCGGTATCTGACACCTATTCGGGCGTATTACTCTTAAGCATGGCGGTACTGGTGGTGTTCTTATCACTGGCTGCTATCGACTTCGATTTTAGCGGTATTCCTGCTGACCGTTTAACCTTAGTGGGTGGCCCTGACTCACCGCTACCTTGGCCTACATTGCTAACCGGCATGATCTTTATTCAAATGTATTATTGGGGTACGAACCAAACCATCACCCAACGCGCCATGGCCGCGCCAAATGTGAAAGAAGCGCAAAAAGGGGTATTTGCAGCAGCAGGTATTCGTATTCTTATCGTACCTGCCATCATTGTTTTACCTGGTATTGTGTCGTTTAAGTTGTACGGTGATATCGGAGATGCAGCCTATGGGCGTATTGTCGGAGATGTAATGCCATTGTGGCTAACGGGCGTATTCGCTGCTGCTATGGCTGCAGCGGTTTTATCTACCTATAACAGCTTATTGAATTCAGCGACTGCGTTATATGTGTGTGATATTCATGAGGCTTACGTTAATGACAATCCAAATGTCGCTCGCTTGAGTGGTTGGGTAACTGCTATGTTGACAATATTGTCGCTGGTGTTGGTACCGATTTATCAGCAAGCCGACAGCATCATTAACTTGTTGCAACAGTTAAATGGTTTATTAAGTATGCCAATATTGTCAATATTCGTTGTGGGGCTGGTGTTCAAGGATGTTGATGCAAGAGCGGGCATTGCAGCTGTTATTTTCGGCGTATTGCTATATGGCTCACTGACTTTCGATTTCTCGCCTGTTTATACGACGTTGCATTACATCCATCTTATGCCAATCACTTTAGTGTCATGCATCAGCTTCGCATTGTTCATCAATCGTTTTGTGTTGGGGCAAAGAGCAAAGTTAGCGTGGGGCAGTAACGACGGCCTTGAAGCAGAAAGCAAAATTTAAAAATTTAATTATCGGAAGAGACATGAACAACCTGAGAAAGAGTAACATCCGTAAATTGCCTAAAGGTACGTTTGATACGCTGATCATTGGTGGTGGTATCAATGGTGCCGTCGCCGCTGCAGCTTTGGCGGCTAAGGGTGTAAAAGTAGCCTTAATTGATAAAGGTGATTTTGCCGGTTTTACCAGTTCTAACTCTTCAAATTTAGCCTGGGGCGGGATCAAGTATCTTGAGAGTTACGAATATGGTTTGGTAAACAAGCTGTGTAAAAGTAGAAATCACTTGATGCGTAGCTACCCATCAACGGTGAAAGAGATCCGCTTCTTAACCAGTATTCAAAAGGGCTTTCGCTTTCCTCCTGCGTTCATTTACATGGGAACCTTGCTGTACTGGTTCATGGGACGACTGTTCACCAGGATGCCTAACTACCTCACCGGCGGTAAGATCAAATCACTAGAGAAGGTGATTAATACCCAAAACGTCAGCGGTGGGTTTGAATATTCAGATGCCTATTTGCAAGATAACGATGCGCGTTTTGTATTTAACTTCATTCGCTCGAGTATGAGCTACGGGTGTATTGCCGCCAACTATGTTGAGTCGCTTGGCTCTACTCGTAAAGATGATGTGTGGGTCACAAAAGCCAAAGACGGCTTAACTGGCGAAGAATTTGAGATTTCTTCGAAAGTGTTGATAAACGCTGCTGGTCCTTTCGTAGACCCACTAAATGAATTGAATGAGGAAAAAACAGATCACCATCATGTGTTTTCAAAAGGTATTCATTTAATCGTTGATCGCGTGACAGACAGCAACAAAGTACTGACTTTCTTTGCTGATGATGGGCGCTTATTCTTCGTTATCCCTATGGGGCCAAAGACCTGCATCGGAACAACGGATACTCAAGTGGATAACCCCTACGCACATGTGACTGAGGCAGATCGCCAATTTGTACTCGACAATGTTAATAAGCTTCTTGCCCTTGATAAACCACTGACCAAAGAAGATGTCATTGCTGAACGCTGTGGGGTTCGTCCATTAGCGATAAAAGGTACTGGCGGGAAGGCAGATTGGGTACAACTTTCGCGTAAGCACGCTATTGATCAAAATGCCCAACATAAATATATGTCTATTTTCGGCGGCAAGCTGACAGATTGTATTAATGTTGGCGATGAAGTGGCGGGTATCGTAAAAGAGTTTGGTATTGATTTACCGTACGCCGATTTCAAATGGTACGGAGAACCTGACGATAGCGTACGGGATGAGTTTTTCCACCGAGCCAAGTTGATGAACTTTGACGCGTTAACGCCGGCGACGTCTTCTGAGCCGTTGACATCACGCTTTTGGCGGCGCTATGGTCGAAACGCGATTAACATGCTCGAAGCCATTCGTGAAAACCCAGAAAAGGCAGAATTGCTCATTGAAAACTCTGAATATTTACGCGTAGAAATTGAGCACGCAGCACAACGAGAAATGGTCACTAAATTAGAAGACTTCTTGCGTCGACGTTCGAAAATATCGCTAGTGGTACGCCAAGAAGATATTCTAGCTGCACCAGGGTTACGCGAGGCATGTGAAATATTGTTCGGTGATGAAGCTGAAGCTAAGTTACAGGAATATATCACCAGCGTAGGTAAAGATGTTAGTCCCCGTGAAGATGTGGTAGCTTAACCTTGTTCGAGGCGGTGCGACCTTAGTACCGCCTTGGATACAGCAAGAATAAAGAGTGATGTGTTAGATTTTGAACTAGATTTTTCACTTGAATGAACAAGTGGCAACTATTTCATTAACATTCGTGACAATACTCAATAAATAAAAGATACTTGCTGTTGTGGAATTAGCATTTAGGGACCGCATATTTAATGGCCTTGAGGCCATTTTTTTATATCTGTTCATCAGACGGTGACGCATATGACGGTTTGCTAATTAGCGTTAACAAATAACCAGATTTGAACATTAAAGTAAGAGATATCCTCTATGACAATCAGCTATATCCCTCTTGATAAAGAGAAACATAAAGATTTAAAAATCAATTTACAGCACGACTTTGGCTACGCAAAAGAAGCCCACATAGCTGCTGCTTCTATTCGCGAGTACGCGCAGTTAGCCAGTGTTATGCCTGTTGTTTTCGTTAAAGATCCAAATTCTGAAAATTTCCATTCAGTGACCATGTTAGGCACGGAAAAAGGCAGCAATTTATTCGTTCATGAAGGCAAGTGGCAAGTACATTGTTTGCCTATGAATATTCAACGTTATCCTTTTGATGTTCGCCCTGATGGCGAGAAGCTTGGTGTATTCTTTGATGAAAACAGCGCGCTAATTACTGATGACGGCGAACCTGTATTTACTGCAGAAGGCGAGCCTAGTCCATTTTTAGAGAACCGTCAGCAATTGCTTTCTGAACTTGCTAACAGCGAAATGGCCACCCAGCGCTTCATTAAGAAATTAGTTGAGCTAGAGTTGCTTGACCCAATTGAATTGTTAGTGAACTACGCTAATGGCGAAAAGCGCAACATCACAGGCATGTTCAGTGTGAGCGAAAAGCGTCTTCAAGACTTAGGCGAAGAGCAAGTGGTTGAGCTACACAAAAGTGGTTTCCTAGGCGCTGCTTATGCAGTGTTAATGTCACTAGGTCAGCTTAATCGTTTGGTTCACTTGTCGAATAATACCGACAAGCCGATTCAAAACTTACAATTGCGTGTTGGTGATGCTATCAGCAAAGAGCAACCTGCAGCAGAGCAGCCAGCTAACAGCTAATGTAAAAGAACGATGTGAAAGCCCGCTAAAAGCGGGCTTTTTTTATGTCTGCTCATTTAATAGGGATATAACTCGTTACACATTTGTGTCCCTCTTGGTACAAAAATCAATTACGCTATCCCTTGCTTTTAAATGGTCAGCCCCAACCTAACATTAACACTTATCAAAATAGCCGAGGAAATGTGAACTATGTCCGACCCGACTTATACCCCACCAAAAATCTGGTCTTTTGATGCTGCAAATGGAGGCAAGTTTGCCAACATTAACCGTCCAACTGCGGGCGCTCGATTTGAAAAGACGCTCCCTCGTGGTGAACATGCTTTGCAGTTGCACTCAATGGCGTCGCCAAATGGTGTAAAGGTTACTGTGATGCTTGAAGAGTTACTTGAAGCCGGTTACAGCGGGGCGCAGTACGACGCATATCCAATTAATATTGGCGACGGTGATCAATTTGGCAGCGGTTTTGTGGATATCAATCCAAATTCAAAAATTCCTGCTTTGATAGATACGTCCAACTCCCCAGAAACTAGAATATTTGAGTCTGGCTCTATTTTGCTTTATTTGGCCGAAAAATTTGAGGCTTTTATTCCAAAAGATCTTGCTGGTCGTACTGAGTGTATGAACTGGCTATTTTGGCAAATGGGTAGCGCGCCTTTCTTAGGCGGCGGCTTTGGTCACTTTTATGCCTATGCGCCAGAGAAGTACCAATACCCCATTGATCGCTATGCGATGGAAGTAAAGCGTCAGCTAGATGTACTTGATAAACAACTGGCAAAAAATAAATTTATCGCGGGTGACCAGTACACGATTGCCGACATGGCAATATGGCCTTGGTACGGCTCGCTGGTGCGTAATGTTGTTTATGAAGCCGCTGAGTTTTTACAAACACACGAATATACGCATCTTGTTCGCTGGGCTAATGACATTGCCCAAAGGCCCGCGGTTAAGCGCGGCGTGAAGGTTAATCGCACATGGGGAGAACCCGAAGACCAAGTGCCTGAACGTCATTCAGCAGCGGATTTTGCAGGCAAAGTTTAAGCTTTAGTTCGCCGGCATTTACTCGATGAAAGCCACTTTTTAGTGGCTTTTTCTATGTCGCCTGATACTTCGACCACACTTCAATTCATTCCAGTTTATCTTGACCGCTTTTAGTCTTGATTAACTTATCTTTAGATGTAGCTACTTGAACTACACTTAGTAGACAAAAACGACAGTGTCATAATCTAGCTATAAAGTTTCACATAAGACCGCAGGACCACGTTATTAATATTCACTATCACACAGGTAATCATCATGATTGAATTTTCATTGAACGGGAAAAAAATCACATCTGACGCACAAGGCGATACCCCATTATTGTGGGTTATTCGTGACGAGTTCGGCTTAAAAGGGACTAAATTCGGCTGTGGTATAGCCATGTGCGGTGCTTGCACTGTGCATTTCAATGGCTCCCCCGTGCGTTCCTGTTCACTGCCGATTAGTGCTATTGCTAACGCAGAGATCCGCACAATAGAAGGATTAGACAATCAGCATCCGCTGCAAAAAGCGTGGGTGGAACATCAAGTGCCTCAGTGTGGTTATTGTCAGTCTGGGCAAATTATGCAGGCGGCTGGGCTACTGGCAACCAATGCAGATCCAAGCGAAGAGGAAATTGAAGCCTACATGAGCGGTAACCTATGTCGTTGTATGACATACGCTCGCATCAAAGAAGCCATTCAAGATGTTGCGGGGCAATCCGAGTCGGTTGTGCAGATATATAAACCTAAGCGCGACGCACAGGGAGTAAGTTAATATGACTCGTTTACGTAAAGATAAGATTGAACATAGCCGTCGTCGTTTTTTGATTGGCTCAGTCGGTAGTGGTTTGTTAATGGCTTTTGCGCCAAGTATCAATGCCCTTGAGGTAGTAACTGGCGGCGCGTCTGAGCAATTAGCGGCTAAATCTTTTAGCCCTACTGTGTGGTTCGAGATTGATACCCAAGGGAAAATTTTGGTAAATATCGCCCGGGCAGAAATGGGCCAACACGTAGGAACGGCAATTGCCCGTATCGTCGCTGACGAGTTAGGGGCTGATTGGAACAATGTCGAAATTAAGCACGTGGACACTGACCCTAAATGGGGCTACATGGTAACGGGCGGCTCTTGGTCTGTGTTTCAAACTTATGTTCCTATGTCACAAGCAGGGGCTGCAGGGCGTACGGTGCTTATTGAAGCGGGGGCGAAATTATTGGGAGTAAACCCTAAAGATTGCTCGACACACAACAGTCATGTTGTAGCGGGCGATAAGTCGATAAGCTTTGCCGAAATAGTCAAAAACGGCAAAATCGAACGTACCTTTAGCCCTGAGGAATTGGCAAAGTTCGAACCTAAAAGCCCTGCTAGTCGCCAGTTAATTGCAAAGCCAAGTCAAGCGCTAGATATTCCAGCGAAGACCAATGGTACAGCGCAATATGGTATTGATATTGAACTTGAAGGCATGGTGTATGCCCGCCCCGTTATTCCCCCAACGCGCCATGGTAGTAAAGTGACGAGCGTCGACGATAGCGCAGCTAAGTCGATAAAAGGCTATCAAGGCTATGAAATACTCACCGACCCCAGTGACACCGTTCAAGGCTGGGTGACGGTACTCGCAGATACTTATTATGCCGCGGTCAAAGCGGGAAATGCGATTGAGGTAAAGTATGATCTGGGCGAGACGGCAAACGTCAGCGAGCAAGACATCATTAGCCAAGGAGAAACCCTAGCTAAAGACAAGACTTCTGGCACATTAGTGGTTGAAAAAGGAGACATCGCTAAAGCGGCGCAAAATGCGAAAACCTCTCTTGAGTCAGTGTATAAAACGTCCTCTGTGCTGCACTTCACTATGGAGCCTGTTAATGCAGCTGTTGAGTTTAAGGACGGGGTTTGTCATGTGCACTGCGGTAATCAATGGCAATCGTTATTCTTACCTGTTGTGGCTAAAGCGGTAGGTATGAGTGACGACAAGGTTATTATTCATCAGTACTACTTAGGTGGTGGCTTCGGACGTCGCCTAGCAGGTGATTATATGATTCCTGCTGCACTAACGGCACAAGCCATAGGTAAGCCAGTTAAACTGGTTTTTACCCGCGAAGATGATACACGCTTCGACTGTGTGCGCTCGCCTTCGGTTCAGCAAATGAATGCCTATTGGGATGACGACGATAAGTTATTAGGCATCGAGCATGGCGCTGCTGCGGGGTGGCCGACTATGGCCATGGCTCCAGCCTTTATGCCAGAAGGTGTAGACAAAAAAGGTAAATTCGACCCGTTTTCAATTGCCGGCGCTGATCACTGGTATACCTTGAAAAATCATCGCGTAAGGGCGATCAATAATCCTCTTGCGCAAAAAACCTTTGTGCCAGGTTGGTTACGTGCTGTTGGGCCTGGCTGGACAGGTTGGGCAGTTGAATCGTTCATGGACGAGATAGCTCACAAGCAAAATATGGATCCTATTGATTTTCGTTTGTCTATGCTCGATGCCAGCGGCAAGAATGCGGGTGAAGCGCCTGTATCAGTCGGCGGCGCTAAACGTCTAGCCAAGGTACTAACGGATATTCGCAGCCAAACGAACTGGGGGCAGACTTTGCCTAAAAACCAAGGAATGGGGATCGCAATTTCCTCTGGGCAAGAGCGGGATATGCCTACTTGGGGGGCATGTGTAGCGCATGTCGAGGTCGATGTTGAATCGGGCAAAGTGAAAGTGCACAAGCTAACGGGAATATTAGATTGTGGAACCGTGGTTCATCCGGACGGTGCTTTGGCCCAAACCCAAGGCTCAATGTTATGGGGGTTGAGTTTGGCGCTGTTTGAAGGGACTGAGTTTACTAAGGGGCAGGTTAAGGATACTAACCTAGATACGTATACTCCGCTGCGAATGAACAAGCTACCTGATTTGGATATCAGTTTTGTACAAAACACAGAGTTTCCTACCGGCTTAGGGGAGCCCGGCTTAATCGCTGTCGCCCCAGCGATTGCAAATGCTATTTTTAATGCTGTTGGTGCTCGCGTAAGGGATTTACCGATAACCCCTGAAGCGGTATTAGCAGCCATGCCGAGCTAATTGTAAGAAAAACAACAGGAAGTGGGGAGCCGATAGGGTACCCGCTTCCTCTGTGCGTTTTTGTAGTAAAAAATACCACTGTTTGTCTCGTTAAAAGTTTCGGTAAATTAATTACTTAACCTATAAATTAGGGCTATTTACATTCTTGCAATATCTCGCTAGCTTTAGTAGTTTGCTGTCCTCGCAGTAACAATAATAATAATTAGAGAAAGCAATATGTCAGTTGAAACCATTTATAAAGTTATCCTTTACCCCTTTATTAATGAATCACTTGCTAGTTTAAAAGCCATGACCAATTTAACCGGATCAGCGGGTGAAGCGTTCATGGATAACGTACAAGATTTCCGATTTAAAGGTTATGCAGTGTGCTCTGAAGTCACGGGTAATCTTGATGGGGTGATTATGATGCATCATTACCCCGAAACCGCAGTATCAATTGGTAACTCTGTATGCCAAAGCATGTTTGGTGAAGCGTATGAACATACCGAGATGACTGACGATTTGCGCAATGCACTGGCCGAATGGGGTAACACAATTGTTGGTCGTTCAACTGACTTGCACCGCCGCTACAGCTTAGATTACGGTTTTTCTAGCCCGTATTTTGTCGAAGATTTGTCGCAAATGGACCAATATCTTGATGGCGTGCAAGAAGTAGTGACAGTGCCTATTACTATTGATGGGGTAGGTCGTTACTATTTCAATTTATTAGTGCGCAGCGTTGATTACCAAGAGGGCGGAATAAAACGCGAAGAAAGCGTCGCTATTGAAAATTCACATACTAAAGTGCTTGCTAAAGACAGTCGCATTTTATTGGTTGATGACAGCGCTATGATCCGCAAAGCCCTCACTCGGTTTTTGCATTCGCTCGGATACAGCAATATCGAGGAAGCCGATGATGGTTCCGGCGCCGTGGAGTTAGTGAAAAGTAATCCGCCCGATTTTATTTTTATGGATGTCGTGATGGATAAACTAAACGGTGATAAAGCACTAGCACAAATCCGCGCTTTAGGATCAAATGTACCTATCGTTATGCTGTCTTCAGTGACGGACCAATTATTGGTAAATTCCTGTAAGGCCCAGGGTATATCGGGCTTTATTTTTAAACCTATTCAAGCCAGTAATGGTACTGAAATTATTGAGCGTTATCTTAAAGTCGCCGATTAAGCGCAAACCCTTGCACCCAATCAATCACGCCATAGGAATGGAGCAATACATATCGAATTTGCTCCAGTTTTTATTGGCGCTTAGATTTCGGGTGAATAGTTTTCGGGTGAATAGTTTTGCCGATAGCTAGATTTAAATCTACCTCTCAGGTTTCCATCAGGTCGAAAATAGTGCTAAAGAGCCTGGTATTCTTATTGGTGTGTGCCGTCATCGGCGGCTTAATCAGTTCCTTGCCTGTATTTGATTCATTCGATGAGCATTGGATAGACACTCGTATCCGCCAAAATGGCGTATTAGGGGTGGGATATTTTTTGTTATTTAGCACAGGTGCGATGGCCATAGGTTGCCCGCGTCAAGTTATGGCATTTCTAGGCGGTTATGCCTTCGGCTTTTTACAAGGCGCGCTATTGTCTGTCAGCGGAGCCATATGTGGTTGTATGGTAAGCTTTTTCGTTGCTAGATTTTTGCTTAAACCTGTTGTGAGGCGTCGCTATGCGTCGCGTATTCACAGTATTAACCGTTTTGTTGAAGACAGTCCTGTTACTAAAACCATCATTATTCGCTTGCTTCCTTTAGGAAGTAACTTTCTTACCAATTTAATGGCGGGCGTGACAAACGTAAAAGCGCGACATTTTATATTGGGTTCAGGAATCGGGTACATCCCGCAGATGGCGTTGTTTGCCTTAATGGGCAAAGGCATAGTGGTAATGTCTATCTGGAAAGTCGCTTTAAGTGTGGTAATGCTGGGTATTTGTGTGGGATTAAGCATTCTTTTATATAAAAAGTATAAGCACGCTCTGGAAGAGTCATCCCCCTGCAAGCCATCGAAAACTACTGATTTGTCTACTCTTTAAGATAGTTCTATTCATAGATCAGTGTTGTGCTGACATTTCGCTGGGAGACTGGTTGAAGTGGCGTTTAAACTCACGACTAAACTGCGACGCGCTGGTATAGCCTACTTTAAACGCAGCCTCATTGGCGCGGCTTCCACTAGTGGCAATTAAATCTCTTGCTTTAACCAGGCGGACTTTTTTTAAATATTGCAAAGGTGACTCAAAGGTAACCTGTCTAAATGCTCTATGAAAAGCGGATACGCTCATATTTACATCTTCGGCTAATGCTTCGACCGTGATGGGGCTAGCATAATTTGCGTGCATGGTGTTTAAGGCTCTAGCCACTCTTGCATAGTGTCCGTCGTGCTGCGCTAAGCCAAATAATATGTGGCCTTGTGGGCCGCTTAGCACGCGATAAATAAGTTCTTTGATGATGTCTTGGCCAAAAATTTCAGCTTCGATTGGATCTGCCAGAGCAGATGTTAGTCGCTGTAACGTTTGCTCAAGCGCAGCACCTAATCTGGCTGATTGTATGCAGCTTTTATCCTGACATACGTCGCTTTGAGTATACTTGTGGTGCAGCTGCATTTGGCTAACTAATTTGTGTAGTAACGCTGGGTTCACATCAATTGATAAGCCCATTATGGGTAGCCCATGATCTGAAAACGCCTCACATTCTAGGGGCATTGGCATTCCTAGTACGAGATAATCCCCAGCGCCGTATTGAATTTGCCGTTCTGGAAAGTGAATGATTTTGTGGCCTTGGGCGACGATAATAATACCAGACTGATAAACGAGAGGTTGGCGCGGACTGCTCTTACTTGTACGAAAAAAGCGTACTCCGGGCACTGATGTCTTAATGTTCCCTTCAAGTGCAAGCAAGTTAGTATTTTCGGCAAATTTTTGTAGCGCAGTCGCTAAGTTAGTCATGGTGTGCTCTCAATCTTAATTTAGAGTAATTTACCTTGATTGATAGTTTTAGGCAAGATTTTGGCGCATATGATGCTTTTAATGTGGAATTTTAGCCACTATTATACATCTCAATGATGTGATGAATTGTTCCAAACACCGACAAATCTATTTAGTTCAGTGTTTGTGAACCGACTAGGAGAAAAATATGAAATTTAGCTATGTAAACCCAACAAAAATTCAATTCGGACAAGGCCAAATTGCCTCTCTTAGTGCGCTGATCCCAGCGGACCAAACGGTGCTGGTGGTATATGGTGGTGGGTCAATTAAGAAAAATGGTGTGTATGACCTGTCTCTTATACACATCTCCGAGCCCACGAGACCGTACTAGATCTC
>OMOM01000832.1_pt1 | contig 11335 bp, 10 predicted proteins | sample 1646501 | NCBI WGS metagenome assembly OMOM01 (sample SAMN05416802, study PRJEB24817) | seawater metagenome | isolation source: Sea water | place: Canada:Atlantic | collected 2013-07
CGAGATCTAGTACGGTCTCGTGGGCTCGGAGATGTGTATAAGAGACAGCTTTAATCGCTAATAATAAACGCGTTAATTCATCATTAGTAATTATCGGACCAACGAGAACTCGAAAAATTCCATTTTTTTCTTCTATTTTTGTATTCTTTTTATGTTGTTGTAATAAAGCCTTTGCAATTTTAGATGCTTGAAGCTTACTTTTACTGGCAAAAACCTGTATAAATTGATTTTTAAAAGCAGGAGAATGAGATGCTTTGTCCTGAACCTGCTTTATTCCTGTATTAGGAATAATAACCACTTTTTCTTTTGGTAATGCCGTGATAACAGTATTGTCGGCAGTTAAGTGAGGCGTGTTAAGTTGCAGTTTTTCTATGCCTTCAGCGCTAAAATCATTAATTGCTGTAATAGTGACATCAGCTGTGCCTGTTTTTAGCATATCGAGTTTATAAGCGGCACTATAAGATAAATCTATGATCCGGCTTTGGTGAAATGGACCTCGGTCATTTACTCTCACAATAACTGACTTTTCGTTACTATTGTTGGTTACTTTTAAATAGGTAGGTAGTGGTAAGTTTTTATGTGCAGCACTCATTGCGTACATGTCATAAATTTCACCGTTTGACGTTAAATGACCATGAAACTTTTTGCCATACCAAGAAGCTGTGCCTGTTTGACTAAAGTTTTCTGCCGTTTTTAGCACTTGGTAATGTTTGCCAAATACTTGATAATTTTTATTGCCACCTCGACTATGTGTTTCTGCTCGAGGCGTAGCGTTAATAAGTTCGCTGGCATTAGGCGTGCGCGTTGGCGTACTATCATGCTTTTGTTGATAACGGCTATTGTTATTTTGAGTACTACAAGCAGACATTACTGCTAGAAGTAAAATTATGCAGATAAGCTGGGTTGTGTTTAATTTTTCCATAAAATATCTATCATTCTTTTAATATGCTCGTTGTCTAATAAGTGTTTCTGCTAGATATTAAATCGTCTATGCGTACTGACGGCCATTAGAATGCCAAATCCTGCCATTAATGTCACCATTGAAGTACCGCCATAGCTAACCAATGGCAAAGGTACACCTACCACAGGTAGTAACCCCGAGACCATGCCAATATTTACAAAAATATAAACAAAGAATGTTAAGGTTAAGCTACCGGCTAAAAGCTTGGTGAATGCATGTTGAGCATTGACCGCAATCCATAAACCGCGCATAACAATCGCTAGGTATACCGTTAATAATAAGCCAACACCAATCAAGCCAAATTCTTCACTAAATACCGCGAAAATAAAATCTGTATGACGCTCAGGGAGAAACTCTAGTTGAGATTGCGTACCTTGGAGCCAGCCTTTACCGTGAATGCCTCCAGAGCCAATAGCTATTTTAGATTGAATAATGTGATAGCCAGAACCTAGTGGATCTTGCTCTGGATTTAAAAAAGTTAATACTCGCTGCTTTTGGTATGGTTTCATTAAAAACATCCATAAAACAGGCGCGAACGCTGAAGCTAAGCCAACACAAAGTCCGATCAGCTTCCAACTTGCTCCAGCAAGAAATATCACAAAAACGCCTGAGCTTGCAATCAGTAAAGAAGTGCCTAAATCAGGTTGTCTTGCAATGAGCAATGTTGGTAACAGTACTAAAGTAAAAGCAATAATGATTTTCGACATTTTAATGGGTAAATCATGTTGACTGACATACCATGCGATCATAATTGGCACGACAAGTTTCATAATTTCAGAGGGTTGAAACTTAGTTACACCAAGATCTAGCCAGCGTTGAGCTCCTTTACCGACATGACCAAAAAGTAAAACTGCTGTTAATAACATTAAGCCAATAATAAATACGGGAACTGCCCATTTACGATAAGACAGTGGGGGAATTTGCGCGACAATAAACATCACAAAAAGTGCTAGACCTACACGTTTTGCGTGTCGGATCAAAACTGCAGTCTCTTGACCTCCTGCACTATAAACAACAAATAGCCCAAGTGTCATTAATACTAAAATACCGCTTAGTAGAGGTAAGTCAATGTGTAAGCGTTGCCAAAAGGTTCGTTGGCGTTGTTGATCATGTCCGGTACTACGCACTAGGGATTACCTGCTGTATTACTGATGTTTTGTTGATAAACATTGGTATGATGGGGGTGCTTTCGTTGATCTTTACTGACAATCTCTCGATCACCAAAGTATTGATCCATAATTTGTCGAGCTACAGGACCAGCGTTTGTTCCACCACCGCCTTTCGCGACATTTTCTATTGCAACAGCCACCACAATTTCAGGATTTTCGTAAGGCGCAAAAGCTATAAACATGGCATTATCACGTTTGCTTTCTTTAACTTTACTGGCGTCGTATTCTTCATCTTGTGCGATATTAGCGGTTTGTGCAGATCCTGTTTTTCCGGCGGCATCATATTTACTGCCTTTAAATGCACTATAGCCAGTAGCGCCGAATTTTTGCACTGTATTATGTAAACCATCTAAAACCACATCCCAACTTTTTTGATCTTTTAAGACAATGGGAGCTTTTTCATCAACGACATACTCGGTAATTACAGGTATATGTGAGCTTATACCTTGCTCGTCTACAGGCACTTCACTGGTAGACTTTAACAAGTGTGGTACTTTAATTTGTCCTTTGTTAACCAAGATAGATATCGCTTGGGATAACTGCAAGGGTGTAACTGACCAGTAACTTTGTCCGATACCTACTGAAAGCGTTTCTCCGGTATACCAACCTTTATTGTATCGCTCTCTTTTCCACTCAATGCTAGGCATTATGGCACGGCTTTCTTCGTGAAGATCAATGCCAGTGTAATCACCAAAACCAAATTTTCTCATCATTTGACTAATTTTGGTAATACCGAGCTTGTAGGCCAAATCATAGTAATAAATATTACAAGATTGCTCTAATGATTTAGTTAAATTAACTTTTCCATGACCCCATTTTTTCCAATCACGACGTTTAGTCTCAATGCCAGGGAGTTGATAAAAGCCAGGATCATAAATTTCAGTTTCTGGAGTTATAACACCATCGTCTAAACCCGTAAGGGCGAGTAGTGGCTTAATTGTTGAAGCTGGCGGATAGCCTTGTACTGCACGATTTAAAAGCGGTTTGTTACTCTCTGGTGCTAAAAGTTTTTTATATTTTTTACTACTAATACCATGGACAAATAAATTGCCATCAAAACTAGGGTTTGAGTACATGGCCAATACGCCACCATCTCTTGGATCAATCGCTACAATCGCACCACGCTTTCCTGAAAGCGCTCGTTTTGCGATCATTTGTAATTCAATATCTAAAGTTAAAGTAAGGTCTTTTCCTGGAATGGGAGGGGTAAAATTTAACGTTCGAATGATACGACCTAAGTTGTTTATTTCAACTTCTTGATGCCCAATGGTTCCGTGTAAAATATCTTGATAATATTTTTCTAGACCAAGCTTACCAATATTACGAGTGGCAGCGTAATTTTCAGCTAAACCTTGTTTCTCAAGGGCTGTAGAATCTCGACCATTAATACGCGCGACATAACCGAGCGAATGGGTTGTTAAATCAGCAAAGGGATAATATCGTTTTAAACGTGCGTCAATAAAAAAACCAGGGAACTTGTGCTGATTTACAGAAAACAAAGAAACCTGTTGTTCGCTCAAACGAGAATATAGCTCGATCGGTTTAAAGCGACGTTTACTTTTTACGGCTTTAAGTAGTTCGTCTTGTTTTTCTTGGCTTATATCTAATAATTGGCTAACGGCAGCAAGGCTTTGCTTAATGTCAGTTACTTGCTCTGGGATAACTTCTAAACTGTATACAGGCGTATTATCAGCCAGTAAAACACCGTTTCTATCGTAGATTAAGCCTCTATTTGGCGCAACGGGTAAAAGTTTTATACGGTTAGAGTTAGAGCGTGTTTGATATTTTTGATAAGAGTTAACGCCAAGATCATAAATATTACTGAACAACAGCAAAGACATTATGATAACCGCAATGAAAGTAATAAACGTACGGCGTGCAAATAAATTGGCTTCAGCGCTATGGTTTCTAATGGCAACGCGTTTTTTTCGAGCCATTACTTATTCTCTGTGATAAGGGTGATTATTATTGATTGACCAAGCACGATAGAGGCTTTCAGCTACGATTACTCTAACCATTGGGTGTGGTAATGTCAGTGGCGATAATGACCATTTTTGCTCTGATGCTTCAATACAAGCGGGTGCTAAACCTTCTGGGCCACCAACAAGCAGAGCAACATCTCTGCTATCAACATGCCAGCGGTCAAGTTGCTTGGCAAGTTGAGGCGTAGTCCAAGGCTTACCTTCAACTTCTAATGTCACAATGCGATTACCCTTAGGAATAGCCGCTAATGTTTGCTCACCCTCTTTTTCGAGAATGCGAGCAATATCGGCATTTTTACCGCGTTTTCCAGGTGAAATTTCAACTAGATGAAAACTCATATCACGAGGAAATCTGCGACAATATTCGTTAAACCCTTGGCTAACCCAAGCGGGCATCTTATTACCAACAGCATATAAGGTAATGCGCATTGTTGTTTAGATTATTCCCATAGTTGTTCTAGTTGATAACGATCGCGGATCTCATCGGTCATTATGTGAACAACTACATCACCTAAATCAACTAAAGACCATTCACCGATATCATTACCTTCAACACCTAAGGCTTCAATACCAGCTGCGCGGCATTCAATAGTAAGTGATTGAGCAATTGAAATAACGTGACGTTTTGAGTTACCAGAGCAAACTAACATATAGTCAGTGAAACCCGATTTTTTAGATACCTCTAAAGTAACGATATCTCGGCCTTTCATGTCTTCTATTTTTTCGGTAACAAAAGTAATTAGTTCTGAACTTTGCAAAGTGGGATCTCTATAATTAGCAATAATCGGCGATAATAGCATTATTTTGTTTGTCAGTTAACCATCTAATGTTGTCGTTAGCCTCTTTTTTACTCAACAATTGATATATTTCACTAAGTCAGGAACAAAAGTTGTTATAAATAGCGTTTTTTTTGACAGTAAATAGAAATAGTTCGAACTTAGCTATAAAGCTTATGCTGCTTTATAAAGTCGAAAACCGGTTTTTCTAGGTACTGGCTACAATCTAAACCCGCTTTTATTCTTGCTCTAATTTCTGTTGATGAAATATTAACTGGCTTGCTTTCATGTATAACTATTTGACCAGATTTTTGCGGCTGCAAATCGGTTAAATTAAATATCAGACGAGTGCTTAACTCTGGCGCAAGTGTGTCTTCCAGTTCCAGATGTGAATAACCTGGGCGAATATTAACGACTAAGTTGCATATGGTTAAAATTTCTTGCCAGCAGTGCCAAGTAGTAAATGTTAATAGTGAGTCCATACCCATTATAAAATATAAACTTGTATTTGGGTGCTCAGCTTTAATTTCATTTAACGTATCGACAGTAAAAGAGGGGGTATGTCGATTAAGTTCGCGACTATCAAGCATGAAATTATCATTGTTAGCACAAACTAATGACACCATTTCAGCACGCTGTTTGGCATTGGCATGGGTGCCAAGTTTATGTGGAGGAATATGAGCCGGAATTAAAAATAATTTTTCTGCTCCTATCCACTTAGCTGTTTCTTGAGCAGGCAGAGTATGACCTAAATGAATAGGATCGAAAGTACCGCCAAGCACAGCAATAAGTTTTGGCGGATTTTGCTTAGTTATACTCATAATCTAAACTAAAATTTTGACTTAGTTCATGATGAAATAAGCTGATGAAAACATCACTGAGTAAAATGAACGCGTTAAAGTCGCTGCTCGTTTTACTGAGTAAATCAACTTGCGCTAACCTTGCTAAAGCTTGCTCTGCTTGAGTTAAGGTAATGTGCTTTAACGCATGCTGATATAAAGGTTTTTTCTTTTCCCATATGCGATATTGTTTAAAAATATCGTTAATACCACTGCCTTGATCCATTTGTTCTAACATGGCATAAAGTTGGCTTATTTCCTTATGCACAACCCAAATTAATTGACCAAAAGCACTACCGTCGTGCTGCATTTGGTCTAAAATTTTCAAACATTTCTTTAAGTCGCCAATCAATAACGTATCGATAAGTTGAAAAGGGCTAAACTTAGCTTGTTTGATAAAAAGGTTTTCAGCTTCTTCAAAGGTTACTGTTTGTTGTGAAAACAAAATTGAAAGTTTTTGCAACTCTTGCTCAAGTGCAGGGAGGTTACCTTCAAATAACTCTGCCATTAAATCAATGACATCAGGTGCTAAGTTAAGTTGTAAGTGCCTTGCTTGATTATTCAACCATTGTTTTAATTGTTTACCTTCAACATCATACAAAGGTACAAAACAACCTGCTGCTTCTAAAGACTTAAACCACTTTCGCTTTTGCGTTGCCGCATCCAATTTTGGACCATGGAATATAAGTTGAATATCTTGATGTAAAAGGGTGAGTAATTTTGCTACACCCTTAGCGCCATTATCGCCAATTTTACCTGAAGTAAATTCTATTTCGATAATACGTAATGGCGAAAACAAACTCATCGATAGGTACTCTTGAAAGAGTTCGTCCCAATCAAATTTATCGTCGATACTAAAGCGAATTATTTCCGCAAAACCTTGTTTTTTGGCATGCAGCTTAATTTTCTCTAAGGCATCGTTTTTTTGCCATAGCTCATCACCAAACACTAACCATATTGGCTGAAAGCCTTGGTTAAGCGTTTTGTCGAGGTTACTATGGTATATACGCATGAAGTTTACCTAAAGCTGAATGCTAGCCATATCACGTAAGATTTTCTTGGCAGCTTCTTGGCGCATTTCTCGTAACATTAACGATAATTCCCTACTTTTTGCCAGCGCTATGTCAGGATCATCTTGATAATCACGATTAAGCTCAAAACGGAAGTTTTGAATATCTTGCCCTGGAATTAAAATTTGATACCTAACTGTATAAATTAGTTCGTATTCAGCAACTTGTCCATTAGGGAAAACAGATAAGGTTCGTCTGTCTAGGTTGTCTTTTAACATACGCATTTGCGGGATGTCGGCGTCACTTTTTTGCACTAATTTCACATCATTAATACTTAAGTGCTGCTTAACTAAGCGTGTAAGTTCGCCATATTGGTCCACCGAGCTAAAAGCAATGGTTTGTAATTCAGGTGCTAATAAGTAATTACCGCGTAGTTGAAAACCACAACCCGTTATCATTATTAACACTAGGCAAAATGATAACAGTTTGCTAATTCGGCCTATGATCAATTGCTTCATAAAGTGTTCACTTTTTAATGGATAAAAATTTTATCAGTGCAGAGTAAATAAGATTTGCTATGCACCGATAAGTGGCTACAACGTAAATCATGAGTTTATTAATACTCATGATTTACTACGCGAAAAAGTACTAATTAATTAGCTACAATGTTTAATAACTTACCCGGTACATAAATAACTTTACGTACAGTTTTACCATCAATAAATTTGCTAACGTTTTCATCGTTAAAACCGGTTTCTTCTACCGCTTCTTTAGTCGCGTCAGCTGAAACAGTAATTTTAGCGCGTAACTTACCGTTAACTTGCACAATAATAAGCTTTTCATCTTCAACTAAAGCACTGTCGTCAACAACTGGCCAAGCGGTATTTTCAACCGGATTACCATCACCAACCATATTCCATAAATGGTGGCTTAAGTGCGGCACGATAGGCGTTAGCATTAATACCACAGCGCGAATTGCTTCGTGCATAACTACGCGGTCTTCATTGCTTTCAATGCTCGCTTTACTTAAGTGATTCATTAATTCCATTATCGCAGCAATGGCGGTATTGAAAGTATTACGACGACCAATATCATCACTCACTTTAGCAATGGTTTTATGTAATTCACGACGCAATAATTTTTGTGCTGCATTAAGTGTTAAACCCGCAGTACTTGGTGCGGCATTTGACACATCAGCTGCTTGTGTAAAGTCGTAAGTTAATTTCCAAACGCGCTTTAAGAAACGATGAGCACCTTCAACACCTGAGTCAGACCATTCTAAAGTTTGCTCTGGCGGTGAGGTAAACATAATAAATAATCGTACGGTGTCAGCACCATAAAGATTAATCACTTCTTGTGGGTCAATACCGTTATTTTTCGATTTTGACATTTTGCTCATGCCAGCTGAAATAACCGGTTTACCATCTAACTTACTAATAGCAGAAGTAACTAGACCTTTTTCGTCACGTTCAACGTCAACATCAGTTGGTGCAATCCAATCTTGTCCACCATTATCAGCTTCGCGGTAATATGTGTCAGCCAGTACCATGCCTTGGCAAAGTAGTTTCTTAAATGGTTCATCAGAGGTAACTAAACCAGCATCACGTAATAACTTATGGAAAAAGCGTGCATAAAGTAAATGTAAAATCGCGTGTTCAATGCCACCGATGTATTGATCAACTGGCAACCAGTAATTGGCTTTGGCAGGATCTAACATTTGTGTATCATCGTTTGGTGAACAGTATCGTGCGTAATACCATGATGATTCCATGAAGGTATCAAAGGTATCTGTTTCGCGGAACGCTTCTTCACCATTGTAAGTGGTTTTAGCCCATTCAGGGTTATCTTTGATAGGCGAAGTTACGCCATTCATGATGACATCTTCAGGTAGTTCAACCGGTAATTGATCAGCAGGTACTGGCACAGATTCACCATTGGCAAGGTGCATCATTGGAATAGGTGTACCCCAGTAACGTTGACGAGAAACACCCCAGTCACGTAATCGGTAATTTACCGTTACTTTACCTTTGTTTTCACTGATTAATTTATCAGAAATAGCTTTAAAGCCATCTTCAAAACTTAAGCCATCAAATTCACCTGAATTAACTAAAATATTTTTTTCAGTAATAGCCGCTTTGGTTACGTCATCGTCTTCAGTACCAGCGATAACTTGTTTAATTTCTAAACCGTACTTAGTCGCGAATTCCCAATCACGTTGGTCATGACCTGGTACAGACATCACCGCGCCTGAGCCATAATCCATTAAAACAAAGTTTGCTGCCCAAACAGGTACTATTTCACCACTGATTGGGTGAATAGCTTTTAAGCCAGTATCAACGCCTTTTTTCTCCATTGTCGCCATATCAGCTTCAGTAGATTTATTGGTTTTACAGCTTTGAATAAACTCAGCAAGTTCAGTATTATTTTCTGCGGCTGCAAGGGCTAAAGGATGTTGTGCTGCTAATGCTACATAAGTTACACCCATTAAGGTATCAGGACGGGTAGTATATATATCGAAGCTTTCTGATGAGTCAGCAACTTGGAAGGTCATTTCTACACCTTCAGAGCGACCAATCCAGTTACGTTGCATGGTTTTAACTTGTTCAGGCCAATCGGTTAATTGGTCTAAATCGTTAATTAATTCTTCTGCATAGTCAGTAATTTTGATAAACCACTGTGGAATTTCTTTACGCTCAACAAGCGCACCTGAACGCCAACCGCGACCATCAATAACTTGTTCATTAGCAAGCACTGTTTGATCAACTGGATCCCAATTTACCGTAGCATTTTTCTTATACACTAAGCCTTTTTCATAAAGCTGAGTGAAAAACCATTGCTCCCAACGATAATAGTCTTTTTTACAAGTGGCTAATTCACGACTCCAGTCGTAACCAAATCCTAAAGACTTTAATTGGTTACGCATGTAATCAATGTTTTCGTAGGTCCATTTAGCTGGCGCAGAATTGTTTTTAATTGCAGCGTTTTCAGCAGGTAAACCAAAAGCATCCCAACCCATAGGTTGCATCACGTTTTTGCCTTGCATACGTTGGTAACGAGAAATAACATCACCTAAACTGTAATTTCGCACGTGGCCCATGTGGAGTCGACCACTAGGATATGGAAACATTGCCAAGCAATAAAATTTTTCTTTTCCTGGTAACTCTTCAGCTTTGAAGGTGTTGTTATCAGTCCAAAATTTCTGAACATCGGCTTCTATTGATTGGGGATTGTAAATGGATTCCATTAATATTTCTCAAACACGCTTAAAATAAGTGCTTCACCCGACTTTGTTGGCAAATTTATAAAGATAAAATTTGTTATTTTAAGCTTAGGTTTTAGCGATAAAAATTATCCCGATAGGATACCTTATCTCTAGCCATTGCGACAAGTTAAAGCAGGTTAATGCTGCAGATTTTTCAACATTACCTCGGTCTAATACTCAGTTGATTAATTATTTGTGCATTTTTAATGGTTAAAATGAAAAGCTACAGCGTTATAAAGTTGAATAAGTAGCATAAGTGCTTATTAGATTTTATACCTGGCATTTGTTCATTTTTACTCATGAAAAAGTAGCACTCTTAATGAATCAAAGGGGAATAACCAAGAAAAACCACGTTTATCATTACTTTGTACTTTAATTAAGGTGGTTAATGGTGGCTTTTATCACTTTAATAATTATACTAAAAAGTGAGCATTTAATGACGGAGGCGTTATGAAACAAGAACAATCTCGTATGCAAGAGGTATATCAAAACTTACAAAAATGGCTAGGAGATACTAGCGATAATGAAGTTCGCTCAATTGTTGAGTTAATTGAACAAGCTAAAAAGATTTTAATCGCTGCCGAACAAATTCCAGAACAGCAAGTTAAGCAGTTCATCACTAACTTAAAATATGATTTAAGTGATTTTTACCAGCAGTACCAAGCCGATATTAAACATTCCATTTATTTAGATATATTGAATGAGAGTCTTTGGGAAAATTTGGCACAAATTACCGACAAATCACAAGTAGAATGGTCAGAGCTTATGGATGATTTTCAACATCAAGATGGTTACCATGTTGGCGATCATGTAGGTTTTGGACAATTACAGTGTCGAGCATGCCAGCACTGTGTAACATATAGCCATGCAAATATTGTTGCGGAGTGTATTGCTTGTGGTGGCAAAGACTTTAATCGCATAAGTTTAACACCCTAAAAGCAAATTTTTCAGATAGTTGTTGATATTGTTTTGCTGTTAATAGGGTTGTCGCTGTACACTGTATTTAATGAAACCGTATCTATAGCTATTTGCTAATTAGTTATCTGAATATTAAGTCAGTTCGCTAAATTTTACCCTAAACGCTATTAAACTCGCACCCAAGAGACTTTCTATGACAAATGTGTCAACCAACACACGCCTTAAACCTTGCCAATTAACCGCAGATTTAACGGTTAAACAATTTGCCAATGCCACACCTACTGCTGAAATAGAGCAAGTATTTATTGGTCATGAAAGAGCTAAAGAAGCATTGGTTTTTGGCTTGTCGATGGATGCGCCCGGTTTTAATGCTGTCTCTTATACACATCTGACGCTGCCGACGAATAGAGAGGTGTAG
>OMOM01000836.1_pt1 | contig 11283 bp, 11 predicted proteins | sample 1646501 | NCBI WGS metagenome assembly OMOM01 (sample SAMN05416802, study PRJEB24817) | seawater metagenome | isolation source: Sea water | place: Canada:Atlantic | collected 2013-07
AGATCTAGTACGGTCTCGTGGGCTCGGAGATGTGTATAAGAGACAGATATAAAACAAAATAAAGCCAATAAACTTTAGGCCTAATGTTAGGTAGTCAAGGCGAATTAACTGGTGATACTTTTGAAATAACAACCAACCTGTTATCGCAATAACAAAAGGTAAGCTATAGGCAATTAACCCAAATAAATTTAACAGTAAATCAGATAAATATGCGCCAACTGCGCCACCTAAATTTCGGACAGGATTTTGATAACCCGTTTGAGACCAACCGGGATCAGCGGGATCAAAACTAAATAATGCTAGCATGATAAACATAGCAAAAACGCAGGACACTAAAAGTCCGGCTTCGAGCAGGCGTTGAACGCCATTTAACTTTGGAGATGGAGAAGACAAATGCACACTCTTCTGAAAATTATCATTATAATAATGCTAAAATACCAAACATTAGCGATGAATAAAACGTAATACCGAATATTTACCGTGAATAATGGCTTTTAACGCTTTATAGGTAAGTGATTTGAGGATTTAACCTCTTCCATAACGACATAGGTTCTACTTTCACTAACCGCAGGCAACCTTAACAAGGTATCTCCCAATAGTTCGCGATAAGCGGTCATATCTGCAACACGTGTTTTAAGTAAAAAGTCGAAATTTCCTGAGACTAAATGACATTCTTGAATCACATCTAAGCCATGCACCGCTTTAGAGAAATCGTCAAAAACATCAGGGCTGGTTTTAGTTAGCGTAATTTCTACTATCACTAATAATGCGGCATCCAATTTTCTTGGGTTTAAAATAGCTTGATAACCAACAATAAATTGGTCGTTTTCTAGACGCTTCACCCTTTCAAGACAAGGAGTAGCGCTTAAACCTACTCTTTTAGAAAGTTCAATATTGGATAAACGACCATTTTTTTGTAATTCAAACAAGATATTTTTATCTATTCGATCTATTTTTTTTGTCACTGCAGAATTCATATACAATCCACTAATAAAATAAACATTTACAGGATTATATCCTAACATCAACAAAATAACGACAGGTTAATTCGAGATAAAGTCACTATACTAGTTCCATATTTTACAACAGAGATAGAAACTATGATTATCGGTGTACCTAAAGAAATAAAAAACCACGAGTACCGTATTGGCTTAACTCCTGCTGGTGTTAAAGAGTTAGTTGTTAATGGCCATGACGTTATCGTTGAAAATAATGGTGGTGCAGCAATCGGCTTTGAAAATGAACAATACATCACAGCTGGTGCAAAAATTATTGATTCAGCAGCAGAGATATTTGCTACTGCTGACATGATCATTAAAGTAAAAGAACCACAGCCAATTGAATGTAAAATGCTTCGACCTGGTCAAGTACTTTTCACTTACTTACATTTAGCCCCAGATCCAAAGCAAACAGAACTACTTGTAGCTTCTGGCGCAACTTGTATTGCTTACGAAACGGTTACACAAAATGGCGGTGGTTTACCACTACTAGCACCTATGTCTGAAGTTGCAGGCCGTATGTCAATACAAGCAGGTGCACATGCGCTAGAAAAAGCACAAGGTGGCTTAGGTGCATTGTTAGGTGGTGTTCCAGGTGTTGCTCCAGCAAAAGTACTTATTGTTGGTGGTGGTGTTGTTGGTACGCAAGCAGCTCGTATGGCTGTAGGCATGGGTGCTGACGTTACTATTTTAGATCGTTCATTACCTCGTTTACGTCAGTTAGACACAGAGTTTGATGGTCGTCTTAAAACCGTTTACTCAACGGCTGATGCTATGGACCAACTTATTGTTGAAGCTGATTTAGTTATCGGTGCAGTCTTAATTCCAGGTGCGGCAGCGCCTAAGTTAGTGACAGCTGAACATATTAAAATGATGAAGAAAGGCGCTGTTATTGTCGATGTAGCCATTGACCAAGGCGGTTGTTTTGAAACATCTAAAGCGACTACACATCAAGACCCTACTTATGTAGTTGATGATGTTGTACATTACTGTGTTGCTAACATGCCAGGTGGTGTTGCAAGAACATCAACAATGGCGTTAACCAATGCGACTATGCCATTTACCGTTACACTAGCCAACAAAGGTGCAAAACAAGCATTACTTGATGACGTACACTTAATGGCCGGTTTAAATGTTTTAGGTGGTAAAATCACTTACAAACCAGTGGCTGATGTACTCGGCTATGATTATGTTGCACCAGAAGTCGCTATAGCTACTTTATAATTTGTAACATCAAAAAATGTTTAAAGCCGCTTACATAAAGCGGCTTTTGTGTTTTTTAAGTATTTATAATTAGCAGCAACATTACAATTATCTAGGTGCATTTGTAAAAATAGCCTTGCAGTTTTGTCAAAGAAATTATTATTTATAATTATTTCTTTGTTGCTCTCTTGAGATAATCACTTAGAATCCCAACTATTAAGACATTAACATATTTTATTTTTGGAGTAGTTCATGAGCGAAGCAAGACATTGCCCGTTACTCATATTGGGTTCAGGCCCTGCAGGATATACCGCAGCAGTATATGCAGCACGTGCTAACTTAAAACCTGTGATGATCACCGGTTTACAACAAGGTGGTCAATTAACCACAACCACTGAAGTAGAAAACTGGCCTGGTGATGCAGATGACCTTACTGGACCTGCATTAATGGATCGTATGCAAAAGCATGCTGAAAAATTTGAAACTGAAATTATATTTGACCATATCAATGAAGTAGATTTCAGTGAAAAGCCATACAAACTAAAAGGCGACTCAGGTGTTTATACTTGTGATGCGCTTATTATATGTACTGGTGCATCTGCGATGTACCTTGGTTTACCTTCTGAAGAAGCCTTTATGGGTAAAGGTGTTTCTGCCTGTGCTACTTGTGATGGATTTTTCTATAAAAATCAAAAAGTCGCTGTTGTTGGTGGTGGTAATACCGCTGTAGAAGAAGCTTTATACTTATCAAACATAGCTTCTGAAGTTCATTTAATTCACCGTCGTGATACTTTCCGTTCAGAGAAAATATTAACTAAGCGTTTAATGGACAAAGTAGCTAACGGTAATATCGTATTACACCTTGATCGTACATTAGACGAAGTACTTGGCGATAACATGGGTGTTACTGGTGTTCGCATTAAAGACATGAACTCTGATGCAACAGAAGAATTTGACGTAATGGGTGTGTTTATAGCGATAGGCCATAAACCAAACACTGATATTTTCAAAGATCAATTAGACATGAAAGATGGTTATATAACCATTCAAAGTGGTACTAATGGTAATGCCACACAAACCAGTATTGAAGGCATTTATGCGGCTGGAGATGTTGCTGATCATATTTACCGTCAAGCAATTACCTCTGCTGGTGCCGGTTGCATGGCTGCATTAGATGCAGAGCGTTACTTAGACGCAAAAGGTAGTCACTAATCAATGACCCGAGCTATTCCTTGGATTACTTCGAATAGCTCGATTTTCCCTGATTTATCTACCGCTCTTACCGACCCCAACGGCCTACTCGCTTTCGGCGATGACTTATCACCTCAACGAATTTATCAAGCTTATCAAAATGGGATATTCCCATGGTTTAGTGATGGCGAACCTGTCATGTGGTGGAGCCCTGATCCACGTGGCATTATTAATATTTCACAACTTACGATTAATAAAACCTTAAAAAAGGTGCTTAAACGTGAAAACTTTACCGTCACACTCAATAAAGACTTTAATCAAGTTATTGCATTATGTGCTGATGCTCCCTTCCGTCAAGAAGAAACCTGGATTGTTAACCCTATGATAGCTGCTTATAAGTTATTACATGATCAAGGCCGAGCACACTCAATTGAAGTTTGGCATAACGAGCAACTAGTTGGCGGATTATATGGCGTAGCAGTAAATGGTTATTTCTCTGGTGAGTCAATGTTTTACAAAGAGAGCAATGCGTCAAAGATCGCACTTGTGTATTTGGCTAACTTACTTAAATCAATAAATGTTGAATTTATAGATTGCCAAATGCTTAACCCTTTTTTAGCAGGAATGGGTTGTATTGAAGTTTCACGTCAACAATTTTTAAAACAGCAATCACTTGCAAAAACTATAAACCCACCAATAGAATTTTGGCAAACTAGACAGTTATTTTTAGATTAACGCTCTTATTGTTATTCAGCGTTTAAAACTTTAAGTATGAATAACCGTTGAAATTTGTTAATAATGAGTGCTGATATAAAAAAATTTAATCGTGGTGAAAAATTTGAATAAAAATCTTAGTTGGTTAACGGTAATATTAATTGTATTTTATTCAAACTATGCATTTTCTTTCACTACCAATAATATTGAACAAACACTTAATCATCAAATTGCTATTAACCCAAAAGCTGTTTTTTATAAAATAGAGTCTTTATTAGTCGACCCTGAAGTTACCGTTAACTTAAAAGCTAAGTTGATGGTACTTCAATCAGAAATAGCTTACATCATTGACCAACCTGAAAATATTTTAAAATATTCAAAAGCAGCCTTAGCTACGGGTTTATTAACTGATACTTGGCATACCAGAGTACTGATTAGCCAATCTAGAGGGTACTTTCAGCGGGGACAATTCAATGAGTTTTTAGCTACTGCTAATATGGCGGTGATTAAAGCTGAACAATCAAGTTTATCGAATTACAAAATAGCGGCTTTAGTTGAAAGAGCCTATGCGTATAATTTGTTAGGCAATAATGATAAAGCAGTAAAAGATTTAACCCTTGCGATTAAGTATTTAGAATTGATGCCTAATGTTTTTGATAAGGCAACAATTTTAGAAAGATATAGTGCTGTTAATAAACGGCTTGGAAAAATAAAAATTGCGCTTAAATATCAAAATCAAGCTAATGTTATTTATGAAAAAATAGATACACCTCATTACTTATCTATTGGGTATTATAACCTTGCGCGAATATATCAAGAAACTGAAAACTGGCAGGATGCCAGTGTTTGGATGTTAAAATCTTATCGACAAGCTTTAAAAGATAAAAATAAGCTCAATCAGGCTTTTTCATTGTCTAGATTATCAGAATATCAAAATAATTTAGGAAACTTCAAAGAAGCAAAAGAGTATTTAAATGAAGCTATTATTGCCGCAGATTTAAGTGCGTCAGAACGTGTAAAAATTCATGTTCGTAAAAATATGGCAAACATATTAGCTCAAAATAAAGAATTCATAGAGTGTAAAGTCTTACTTATTGAAACCATTGCGCTCGCAGAGACTTATCAGATGCAAAGAGATAAAATTGAATTAATACATATGTTAGCTGAAGCCCACTATAGTCTCGGCGACTTTGAGTCTGCATATCTAACGTTAAAATCGGCTAATTAATAATAAAAATGATCAAAGAATAGCGATTTTTAATCGTCTGATAGAGAAAGGTTTCGAGTAAAACATTCATGAGTACAAATTATAAGCTAGGTATTACTAAATCGTTTCCTTGTAATTATTTACCCGAACAAGAAGAGCGATTATTAATTGCTGTTGACGATGTTTTACATGACCGAGACCATTATGGTTGGCTAATGCAGCAAGGATTTAGACGCAGTGGCAACGATATTTACCGTCCCCATTGTATTGCTTGTCAAGCATGTAAGTCATTACGCGTATTAGTTAACGACTTCATCCCGTCAAAAAGTCAAAAACGTTTATTGAAACGTAATCAGCAATTTACTGTTTTAATAAGTAATGAAGTAAAAGCAAGTTACTACCCTCTTTATGAGAACTATATTAATACCATTCATCATGATGGTAGTATGTTTCCAGCGTCTGAAGAACAGTTCAAAAGCTTTACTCAAAATAATATTACACCGCAATGCTACATTGAAATTTGGCATAACGAAGCTTTAATAAGTGTTGCCGTAACGGATGACATCCCTGATGCTTTATCAGCTGTGTATACGTTTTATGATCCAAACTACAAAAAAGATGGCTTAGGTGTTTATTCTATTCTTAAACAAATAGATATTGCATCACAACAGAAACGACAATTCCTTTACCTCGGTTATCAGATTGAAGAGTGCAGTAAAATGAATTATAAAAACCGTTATACTCCTCATCAAATTTTAGTAGAAAATCAATGGCAAACCGTAAATAAATAACACTATAGCTTTACATTAGGGCTGCAATTCGGCATTATCTGCGCAGCTTTTTATTTACGCACTAATTTAGAGGTTCGGCGCCCAATGGCGAAAGAAGAAAATATTGAAATGCAAGGTACTGTTTTAGATACTTTGCCAAATACTATGTTCCGAGTTGAATTGGAAAATGGTCATGTTGTTACTGCACATATTTCTGGAAAAATGCGCAAAAACTACATTCGTATCTTAACTGGCGACAAAGTTACTGTTGAATTAACACCTTATGACTTATCTAAAGGTCGTATTATCTTCCGTGCTAGATAGAAATTTAAAGTTTTAGTTTTAAAAGCGCTTTAGCTTTCTATTAACAAAGCGTTTTTTTATAACTAAAATTTTTGTTATTGCCAATTTAAAAACAAAAAACCGAGCTAGCTCGGTTTTTTTATGTCTAAAAATTAGTATGAAATTTAAGTCAATTTTTTCAACTGTGTTTATTGATAGTACGAATCAATAAACACATAAATGTGACTTAACATCTATGTGTTTCATGTCAGTCAAAAATTAATGCTCAACTAACTCTTTCTTAGATTCATAGTTAATAACTAATTTATCTTTCTTAACTGCTACTTTAGCTACACCACCCTGTGTTAATTCGCCAAAGAGCAATTCATTGGCTAATGGCTTCTTCAAGTGCTCTTGAATCAATCTCGCCATAGGACGTGCACCCATCGCTTTATCGTAGCCTTTGTTTGCCATCCATTTTTTAGCATCTTTAGTTATTTCTAGCGATACGCCTTTCTCATCAAGTTGTACTTGAAGCTCAACGATGAACTTATCGACAACTTGCTGAATAACTTCATCACCTAAATGATTAAACCAGACAATGTTATCTAAGCGATTTCGAAACTCAGGTGAAAATACCTTGTTAATTTCCTCCATAGCATCAAGACTATTATCTTGTTGTTTAAAGCCAATAGATTGCTTAACAGTGTGCTCTACACCCGCATTAGTGGTTAATACTAAAATAATATTTCTAAAATCGGCTTTACGACCGTTATTATCGGTTAATGTGCCATGATCCATAACTTGTAATAATATGTTGTATACATCTTCATGTGCTTTTTCTATTTCATCAAGAAGTACAACCGCATGTGGGTTTTTAATCACAGCATCAGTTAATAATCCACCTTGCTCATAGCCAACATAACCAGGAGGAGCACCAATCAAACGACTTACGGCATGCTTCTCCATATATTCTGACATGTCATAGCGCAGTAGCTCTACACCAAGTACTTTTGCAAGTTGTTGAGTAACTTCTGTTTTACCAACACCTGTTGGACCTGCGAATATAAATGAACCAATAGGCTTATGTTCATTACCTAAACCTGCTCGAGATAAACGAATAACAGATGATAGTTCGTCAATAGCATGATCTTGACCGAAAACAACAAGTTTTAGATTACGATCGAGCGTTTTTAAACTATCAACTTCTGTCGACGATACTGATTTTTCAGGAATACGTGCCATTTTAGCAACAATATTTTCAATGTCGGTGTTGTTGATTGTTTTTTTACGTTTAGATGCTGCAACCAACTGTTGACGTGCGCCTGCCTCATCAATTACATCAATGGCTTTATCAGGTAAAAATCGGTCATTAATATATTTTGCTGAAAGTTGCGCTGCGGCTCGCAATGCACTATTGGTATATTTAACGCCATGATGACTTTCATATTTTTCTTTTAAGCCATGTAATATTTTAGTGGTGTCATCAACACTCGGCTCAACCACATCAATTTTTTGGAAACGACGAGCTAATGCGCGATCTTTTTCAAAAATACTTTGGTATTCTTGGTACGTTGTTGAACCCATGCAACGCAGTTTACCTGATGATAATAATGGTTTAATCAAATTAGACGCATCTAACATCCCGCCAGACGCAGCACCAGCTCCAATAATGGTATGAATCTCATCAATGAATAGAATGGCATTACCGTCTTGCTCAAGTTCCTTTAACAGTGCTTTAAAGCGCTTTTCAAAATCACCACGGTATTTAGTACCCGCAAGTAAAGCCCCCATATCAAGAGAATAAATGGTCGCATCTTTTAAAAATTCAGGCGCTTTATCTGATACCAGTAAATTTGCTAAGCCTTCAGCTATTGCTGTTTTACCTACACCTGCCTCACCAACAAATAAAGGATTGTTTTTTCTACGGCGACTCAATACTTGTAAAGTTCGTTCTAATTCGTTATCGCGACCAATAAGAGGGTCAATGCCCCCTTTCAAAGCAACTTCATTTAGGTTTGTTGAAAAATTATCAATCGTACGAGGTTCTTCGTCACCAGCAGGTGCTTGCTGATCTTCGTTATTAGCACCTTCTTGGTCAATTTTCGCGATACCATGAGAAATAAAGTTAACAATGTCTAAACGGGTAATGTCAGACTTTTTAAGGAAATAAGCGGCCTGAGACTCTTGTTCACTAAAAATAGCCACGAGGACATTCGCGCCATTAACTTCGCTTTTTCCTGAAGATTGCACATGAAAAACAGCACGTTGTAATACTCGCTGAAAACCCAGTGTGGGTTGAGTTTCTCGTTCAGCTTCTCCAGCAGGTATAACTGGCGTTGTATCAGCAATAAAAGCTAACAATTCTTTTCTTAAATTCGCGATATCTGCGCCGCATGCTTTTAAAGCATCGATAGAAGAAGGATTGTCTAACAATGCCAACAATAAGTGTTCAACCGTCATAAATTCATGGCGAGACTCTTTAGCCTGACGAAAAGCCATATTTAACGATACTTCTAAATCTTTATTCAGCATAAGATGCTCCAATTAAAATCTTGCGTAATTACGCTTTTTCCATAGTACATTTAAGCGGATGTTCGTTGCTCGTTGCGTAACTCAAGACCTGATCGACTTTAGTTTCTGCTACTTCAGCAGTAAAGGTACCACAACGCCCTTTCCCTTTATAATGAATCGCTAACATAACATCTGTCGCTTGCTCAGCATTCATATTAAAAAATCTACACAGTACATCAATGACAAAGTCCATTGGTGTATAGTCATCATTTAATAGCACAACTGTATACATTGGGGGTTTCTCAAATTTTTCAATAACCTCGTCATCAAGAACAGTTTGGTCGTCTATCAATTCTTTCCATTTACTCATAATTCTATATTAGTCTGTCAGTTAAATTTTGCTTAAGATTTAAAAAAATAATAACTAAAAACTCGAAATATGTGACTTAACACTTGACTATTTTTAATTATTATCTACGATTTACTTTGATGGCTAATTTTTCGTCATCTGTTGTAAATATTGATGCTTTAGATAATGCTTTAGATAATGCTTTGAGGAAAGCATACCTAATTACCGATGAATTTAGAAGGATGTTGAAGTATGGCTCACGGTACAGTTAAATGGTTTAATAATGCGAAAGGGTTTGGTTTTATTCGTCCTGAGGATGGTGGTGAAGATATATTTGCACATTATTCAACAATTCAAATGGAAGGATACCGTACGTTAAAAGCAGGACAGGATGTAAATTACGAGCTAAATGCGGGCCCTAAAGGTGATCACGCAGCAAGTATTACGCCATCAGAGATAGAAGCAGATTCTGACAACTAATGTAATAATTTACAGATAGAAAAATAAAAACACAGCAAATTGGCTGTGTTTTTTATGCTTAGTACTTTATAAAAAAATTACAAAACTCGTAAAACTAACTTTTACATGTTTTCAATTATACAATCACCAAACTCAGAACAAGTAACAAGTGTGGCATTGTCCATTAAACGTTCAAAGTCATAAGTGACCGTTTTTGCGTTGATAGCACCAGACATACCTTTTAAAAGCAAGTTAGCCGCTTCAGTCCAACCCATATGTCTAAGCATCATTTCAGCAGATAAAATAACAGATCCTGGATTCACTTTATTAAGACCTGCATATTTTGGCGCTGTTCCGTGTGTTGCTTCAAAAATGGCTACATCATCATTTAAGTTAGCGCCAGGTGCAATACCAATACCACCAACTTGAGCTGCTAAAGCATCTGACAAATAATCACCGTTTAAATTTAGCGTAGCAATAACACTATATTCTGCTGGGCGTAATAAAATTTGTTGTAACATTGCATCAGCAATAACATCTTTGATGATAATTTCTTTACCCGTTTTAGGGTTTTTAAGACTACACCACGGACCACCATTCATTAAATCAGCACCGAATTCTTCTCTTGCTAATTCATAGCCCCACTCTTTGAAAGCACCTTCAGTGAATTTCATAATGTTACCTTTGTGCACTAAAGTAACAGATTCACGATCATTATCTATGGCGTACTGAATAGCTTTACGAACTAGTCTTTGTGTACCTTCTTTAGAAACAGGTTTAATACCGATACCACAATTTTCTTGGAAACGAATTTTTGTAACACCCATTTCTTCAGTTAAAAACTTGATCATTTTTTTAGCTTGATCAGTACCTGCTTGATATTCAATCCCAGCATAAATATCTTCAGAGTTTTCTCTAAAAATAACCATATCAACTTCGCTAGGTTTTTTTACCGGGCTCGGCACACCGGTAAACCATTGCACAGGGCGTTGACATACATACAAATCAAGTATTTGTCTTAAGGCAACGTTTAAAGAGCGCATACCACCACCAACAGGTGTTGTAAGTGGACCTTTTATCCCCACTTTATATTCTTTGAACATCGCTAAGGTTTCATCTGGCAACCAAGTTTCTGAATCATACATTTGCGTTGCTTTTTCACCGGCATAAACTTCCATCCAATGAATTTTTCTTTCGCTGCCGTATGCTTTATTTACTGCAGCATCAACAACTTTCATCATAGGTGGTGTTACATCGACACCTATTCCGTCACCTTCAATAAAAGGGATAATAGGGTTATTAGGTACTTTCAACAGACCTTGTTCTGAGGTGATTTTGGCACCAGCACTTGGAATAATTACATGGTTCGACATACGAGATCTCCTAAATTTACTAATAAAAATAGCCGTTTGCTAGTTTCTTTTCCTTTAAACTAATAGAAAAAGTGCAGCGACACTAATACTGAAATCATGATAATTAGTATAACCGTCATGAATGATTAAACCGTTGCTTTAATTCAATTGCAAACTTTTATAGAAAAAAACTCATATCTATTTAAATACTGTCTCTTATACACATCTCCGAGCCCACGAGACC
>OMOM01000837.1_pt1 | contig 11265 bp, 9 predicted proteins | sample 1646501 | NCBI WGS metagenome assembly OMOM01 (sample SAMN05416802, study PRJEB24817) | seawater metagenome | isolation source: Sea water | place: Canada:Atlantic | collected 2013-07
ATCTACACCTCTCTATTCGTCGGCAGCGTCAGATGTGTATAAGAGACAGTGTTATAACAGCAGCACCAACAGTTTGGCTAACTGCTAATGCGATTAAGGTGGTTGTAAATACAGCTAATTTGTTCTTGTGCTTTAAAATTTTCATGTGTAACTCCATTACGCAGCTACTATTACTGCTACTTAAGTATTAGCATAAATAGTGCCAAGAGAAATTAGTGTGATTTATCATGGTATTGTATTTGTTTGGTAAAAATACCTGCCGAAAGCGTAAAAAATATTGACCGGATTGCTGTTAAAATGAACACTGTGTGTAAAAATTTCATAGTTGCGTTGCAACGCGCTCATTTTCATTTTTAGCGGCTAATCGGCCGCTTAACCGTGCTTGGGCGAGTGACTCTAAGAATTGAAAGTGAAGGCGTTGACATAAATTTGAGGCACAAAAAAAGCCGGCGGACCGGCTTTTCAGTGAAAAAATAATAAGCTTATTTTTTTAATTTTTTACGTATTACCATGCCCATTATGCCTAAGCCTAAAAAGGCTAAGCTAGCCGGAGCCGGCACATTACGATTAGAAAGCCCGACGACTATGTTATCAAACTCGCCTGCGACACCAGAAGAAATAACACGCAAACGATCGAATGCATCGTCAACGGTGAAGTTGATGTTCACGTAAACATTTGATTTATCAGATTCTCTATCACCTGCTTCACCGTCAAGTAAACCTAAGATTTCTCCACCCGTGATACTTTCCACTAACGTCGCGCCTGAATAGAATTCAAATGTGTTGTAAGTGTCGATTGAGCCCCAGTAGAAACCTAGGTAATCAATACTTGAACCGGCTAAAGAGGCTTCAATATTACCAATGCTGGCCAAAAAGCTGCTGTAGTCAATGTCAATAAAGCTGTCTTGACCGACAGTTTCAGGCGTGGTGTAGGCGTAGCAGGTATTGTCACCTGCAGGTGCTGCGGCAACATTTCGAGTCGAACCAGTACGTACGTTTAACACATCACTTGAGCTAGGTTGAACAACCAGTGGCGAGTTGATTGCGCAACCGTCTGATTTTCCCGCTACATTATAGCTTGTGTCATTAGCGCCCGGTAAACCTGGAATAGCGGTAGCCGCATCAAAGGTTTCAACAAAAAAACCATCACTGATTGCATTAATCGTGTTATCGGAATTTACGTTATTACTTGTTTTACCGGAATTGTCAGTGGCGGTTTGGCCACCGAAACTAATTGTTGCCGCGCTGATATTTTGCGATGCAGTTAGCGCTAGTAAAGCGGCTGCTGAAATGAATTTAGCTTTCTTAAATAAACGTGTCATAGGTTACTCCTTTACGACGACCTAACTGCAAACTGTTATTTGAATTAGTGGTTAAGCACTAACTAGGCCAACTTTAATTTTTCGTTTTTATTCAGTGGCTTATACTTTGGTCTTATTACCCTGAATAAATAAGTGTAAAAAAGTTGGACGTTTTTTATGCGCTTTGTTTCTTCACGCATACGCTTAGTAATGGCGCTCATTATAGTCGCGGTGGAATTTTAATCAATCATGTTTTTCGTAGATTAGTTTTTAAGCAGTTTTTGCAGACCTGCACTCACTCAATAAACGAAAATGTTCATTGGTCAAATGCAAAGGGTAATATTTCATTCATCGAAAGTGTTTTTATTTCCCCTTCGCTGGTGGCCATATGGACTAATGTGTCTTTACTTGCGAATTCAAAAATACGCTGTCGGCAACCGCCGCAAGGTGAACAAAAATGCTCGTTAGGGCTCGCGATCAGAATTTCTTTTACCTGCCTTGCGCCACCTGCAACCATAGCAGCTAACGCGTTGCCTTCTGCGCATTGGCCTAGTGGAAAGGAGACATTTTCTACATTACAGCCAGTATAGGTATTGCCGTCCTCAGCCACTAGGGCTGACCCAACTCGATAGTCAGAATAAGGAGCATGGGCTTTAGCTTGTACATCTAATGCCGCGTTGAATAGACTCTGTAAATCGGTTTGTTGCTTGTTCAAAATAATATCGCTTTTTTCTAAGTAGCTGGCTAGTGTGCATCATTTTTACAACTTGATACAGTAGATTGCAATTTTCACTGGGTTGTTGTCTTTACATTTATAGGTAAATACGCCACCCTGCCTGTTTACTGGGCATTATTCTTCTGGCTGATTTGACATTTTTATCGCCATCACTATAGGTCAAGCGTCGTACATTCTTATGCATATTAAATTTCTTTCACTGGTATTGTTCGGATTATTGCTTGGGGGGTGTGCGGGCGGTAACCAAGCGCAGCGCAGTCAAGCACAAATGAGTAACTTGTTATTAGCTGAGCCTGCACCGATGAGTGTGCGCTCGCAAATGGCGATCGCTAGGTACAATCAAATTTTGGCCAAAGCGCCGTTAGAAGACCAAGAACGTGCAGAGTTATTACATCAGCGAGGAATGCTTTACGACAGTGTAGGGCTAGCTGGTCTGGCACAGTACGACTTTGATCACGCCATTCGCTTAAAACCCGATATGGCCGAAGCGTATAATTCCTTGGGGGTACATTACACCCAACAAATGAATTTTATCCAAGCATATGAAGCCTTCGATGCCACTTTAGATATTAATCCTGAGTACGAGTTTGCTTTTTTAAACCGAGGAATTGCTCTTTATTATGGTGGGCGCCCGGATTTAGCCGTCAATGATTTTGGCGAGTTTTATCGAAAAGACGAGTCAGACCCTTATCGTGCACTTTGGGCTTTTATCGCGCAGAGTGAGCTTGATCAGCCGCAAGCTCTGGTCACATTGAGTGAAAATCGTGAAAACTTGAGTAGCGACAATTGGGCAACACATCTGGTTGATCTTTACTTAGGAAGAATTGACGAGCAGGCCTTATTAAACGGGTTAATTCAAGGGGTGACGAGTCAGCAGGAGTTAACGGACCGCCTGTGTGAAGCCTATTTTTACTTAGGAAAGTACAACTCAGCGCTGGGAAATCGCGGGGTGGCGTCTAACTATTTTAAATTAGCTTTAAGCACCAATGTGTTTGAATATGTAGAGCACAGATATGCCCGTTTAGAGCTCGATATGCTGCGTGATAAAGCTGTCGCTGACAGTGAAGCACCATAACGATAACCAAGCGAAAAGTTGCAGTAGGTGCTGAAACTCAGCCTATTGTTCATTTTATCTGCCGCCTGGTTATTCACTGGGCGCAGCGACATGGCATGTTACTTAACCTTTCTAAATGCCCAAGCTTCTCTAAACGAACAAGCCGCCAATCATCAGGCAACATTTCATTACTTATATAAAGCCTACCTAGTAGGTGACCCAACTGCGTTATCTAGGCTTAGTCAACAAGCTATAAAGCAAAAAAGCGGTTACTGGCTACACTTCGCGAAATTAGCGGGCTCACCAAAGGCGCAGCGCTATTTTTCTGATTTGCAAGGCAATACTAAGCAAAGTAGGGCTTCTATAAAGGTGCTTTCTTACGCAGCACAGCAGGATGATATAGATGCGCAAGTGGCTCTGTACCATCATTTTGTGGTGAAAAACCAGCGACAAAAAGCCCAGTATTGGCTCACAAAAGCCGCGTCACGAGATGCGCAAAGTGCTCTGTATTATGCTAAGTGGTTGTCTATAGCGGGGCAAGAGCGCAAAGCGCGTGCGCTTTTAAACAAAGCTGCCGAGCTTGGTAGTCGAAATGCGGTCGAGCTCTTGTCAATGCGCAGTTCAACGAGTATTGCTAGCTCTAGCGCTAAGGAGCACGCGTTAGCGACAGGCAATTCACAGCCCAGCAATAATGCATCGCATAACGCAGCAACTACTCGGTGCGACCAAAAATTGCAAATTGTAGCCAGCACTTTGCATTCTGTTTTGCAAGGCAAAGAGCTTAAGCATCGCTTCGAAAGCGACACACGATTAACGACGTTACCTATATGCATTAACCAGCCAATATGGCTAAGCAGTGAAGCGCTCTCATGCTCGGCCAAGTGGCAAGGTGCCGCTCGATTGGGCTGCGACATAACCCAACTCAGTCATTCTCTCAGTGAGCAGGATTTTACGCATATCGTGGTGTTAGCTGATACGGGGAAGGCAAATGTGCACAATGGGGTGATGTTTTTAGATAGTAAAGACGATTACAACGTTTTCGTGCATGAATTAGCCCATTTCGCAGGGTTTGTAGATGAATACCCTTTGTCCTCTGCGCTAGCGCGCAGTATTTGTCACACAAATAATGCACCTAACCTGAGAGTGCGCCAAGGGCAGGAGAAACCGGTAATTAAGGAGTGGTTAACACAAGGAAACAAGGAAGGGGTAACGATAAGTCCCGCTCGCACCTGTGATAACCATCCGTGGCAAGCATATAAACCCAGTCAAAAAATGACCTTCATGGAATTTTACGATGTGCCTTATATTCCAAAGTTTTATCTTAAAGCATGGGCCGAACGATTAGGGCAAAAGCCCTTATTAACCCCTGCTTACATTAATTTATACCAAGGTTATGAAGCCAAAGGCGACGCTGAACAAGGGGAATACTGGCGTACCCGCTATCAGCAATACCTACAAGCAGATTAAGTCGGTTGATTTTGATATAACAGGAAGTGTGATTTTTGTGCGCACAAACGGTATACTACCCAGACGACTTACGATGTTTGCGAAAACCTACTTAGCACTATGAATCAGGCACTTTCTATCGGCACGGTTGATTATCCGTTCCCAGCAAAACCAGCGCGACTAACTACTGTTCAGCAACAAGATTACATCGACAAAATTAAACAATTGTTGATTGAAAAAAATGCCACTTTGGTTGCGCATTACTATACCGATCACGAAATTCAAGCGTTAGCCGAAGAAACGGGGGGTTGTATTTCTGACTCCCTTGAAATGGCACGTTATGGTCGCGACTGCGATGCGCAAACTTTAGTGGTGGCTGGCGTGCGTTTCATGGGCGAAACCGCTAAAATATTAAGCCCTGATAAAACCGTGATCATGCCTACCTTAGAGGCAACCTGTTCACTGGATATTGGTTGCCCAGACGCTGAATTTTCAGCATTTTGTGATGCGCACCCAGATCATACCGTTGTAGTATATGCCAACACATCTGCTGCGGTAAAAGCGCGGGCTGATTGGGTGGTTACATCCAGCATCGCTCTGGAAATTGTTGAGCATTTAGACGCCCAAGGCAAAAAAATTATCTGGGCGCCTGACCGTCATTTAGGGGCGTACATCGCTAAAGAAACCGGCGCTGATATGTTGATGTGGCAAGGCGAGTGTATTGTGCATGACGAATTCTCTGCCAAAGCGCTGCGAGACATGAAGCATCTTTACCCAGATGCTGCTGTGCTAGTGCACCCAGAATCACCTGCGAGTGTGGTTGAGCTCGCTGATGCTGTCGGCTCAACTACCCAACTTATCAATGCGTCTCGTACGTTACCTAATGATACGTTTATTGTAGCGACTGACCGAGGCATTTTTTATAAGATGCAGCAGTTAGAGCCAAATAAAACCTTTTTAGAAGCGCCCACCGCAGGTAATGGCGCAACTTGCAAAAGCTGCGCTCATTGCCCTTGGATGGCGATGAACGGACTCGAAGCTATTTACAATGCGCTAACAGCACCGTCTGGGCACGAAATCTTTGTTGATGACGAACTGCGTAAAAAGGCATTGGTGCCACTTGATAGAATGCTCGATTTCTCAGCTGAGCTAAAAATGAAGGTTACCGGCAACGCATAGTTCCATTTTATATACGAAGCATTTTGCCATTAAGAGAAAGCCAGCCAACGCTGGCTTTTTCATTTTTCGGCCACATAAACAGTATAGAGTTCTGTTTTAATTCGACTATTTAGGAGCAATCATGCCAGATTTAAGCCGTTACAAAGGGATCGTTTTTGATATGGACGGTACGTTAATCGACTCTATGGGATCTCATGCTATTGCATGGCAACAAACCTGCGAACAATTTGGATATCCGTTTGACGGCCAATACATTCACGATTTAGGTGGCGTACCCACGCGACAAATAGCGCAATTGCTGAATGAGAAACACAGTATGACCCATGACCTAGATGAGGTTGCAGAATTTAAGCGTCAAGCTTGGTTAGCGTTAGATGAAAGCTTATCGGTCATTCAAGAAACATTTGATGTTATGCAGCGCTATAAAGGCACGCTTAGAATGGGAGTTGGTACAGGCTCTGAACGAGAAAACGCGATTCGTATGTTAACCGAAACTGGCTTGTTAGAGCACGTAGAAACAGTGGTCACCGCATCAGACGTGACACACGGTAAGCCTCACGGTGAAACATTTTTAACAGTAGCCAAGAATATGGGACTTACCGCTGAGGAATGTGTGGTCTTTGAAGACACAGAAATTGGCCGTCAAGCTGCTGAGCATGCAGGTATGGATTGCATTATGGTGATTAATGGCAAGATAGAGTTGCCAGCAGCTTAATCCAAATTCATTAACCAGCATAACAATCAAAAGGAATTGGTTGTTAAATCACCGCTATCCTCACTTTATCTCAGTAAACACTTGCGCACGTCAGCGGTTTTCCCTAACATACGCGCCTGCTAAAAAGCTTGTCTGTATGTCGCTGTTTGTGATTTAAAGACGGTAAAGCAAACGAAAAGTTTTACAGAGGTGGGTGAAGCCGGCCTCTTTAGGTGCACAGCACCGCCCGGCTGAACGGCCGGACATGGATGTACGGACTGGGTGCCGATCATCATGGATGTGTTAACTCTGCGATAGATTCGAAGAGCAAATAAAAAGTTTTGGAGAGGTGGCTGAGTGGCTGAAGGCGCACGCCTGGAAAGTGTGTTTAGGGTTAAACCTAACAAGGGTTCGAATCCCTTTCTCTCCGCCATATACCATCAAGGCCTTGCATAACGCAGGGCCTTGTTGTTTCTAGGGTTTAGCGGATTGACCTTGCGTGCCAACTGGTACAAAAGGTTGGTACAAATGAGTATAATGAGTTCTCCTTTCAAGTGTAGCCGCGCGGTCAGTTTGACAAATACCGCAGGTCAGTTTGACAAATACCAGTAGAGGATACCGCAGGTCAGTTTGACAAAACTCTGCGGGTTGGTGCTCTTCTCGACCTGAACTTCCCTCCCTTGATCTTCCTTTGGTAAATACCAGTTTGATACCCCATTGAATCTAAGGTTCTACGGATTGCATCGTCTAGCTTCTTGCGCTCATTAAATGACATACGTGGGGACATTAAACCTTTGAGTACTCCATCGCCAATTTCCCCAGTACTTACGACACATTGGCCAAAGTAAGACGTATGCTTATGCTTGAAGAACTTAAATATTGAGCCAAGTTGTTCTACTTCTATATCAACGCCTAAATCAGGGTATTCGATTCGCTGTAATGACATTGCGCACCTTTTAACTAGTGTTTAAACGGCTACCAAAGGGCAACCGTGATTTTAGTTGACTCGTGAATTAACCACTGTGATGTAGCCACTGAGCAAGTTGGCTTGCGTGTTTTTTACTACAATAGTTTCAAAGTAGTGGCGCCCACTGAAGTTCAACTCTGCGGCTGTTATCAATATCTCGATTTTGTTGTCCACGTATGAGACGCCATTGTCGGTACTTTTGCTTATCAGAGGTTCGGAGCCTGCGAGCTTAAATAGCTGAAATACACTCTCTTCGAAGTTGGATACATCAGTACCACCACCATCAACCTCAATTGTGATACGAGCATCACGGCCTTTAAATAAAGCGCCAGAGCTAGAGTTTAATAATGGCTTTTCTTGTGTACCGCTTAGCAACGTAGCTTTGAGCTCTAGTAAGTTGCGCACGTCGCCGGGGGTAACTACAGGCGGGACATATGCATTAACCACGTTTGTTATGCTCACTGGGTCGCTGTACAGCTCACCGTCAAACGCTCTAGCAGTAATCGTTACGTTGTATTCAGTCGCGTTTTGTACCGCAGTAAATGAGCACTCGTTACCGTTTGTATCAAGCGTTACTGCTGGCCCAGTCGAATCGACTGTAAACTCATAACTAAGGCTGTCATTTTCAGGGTCAGTAGCGGTAACTACGTATTCTGACAAATTACCCGCGCTTGCGGTTTGTGGCCCAGTGAATGAGTTAATAGCAGGTTTAGTGTTAACAGGTGTCGCAGACGTTGTTGTTACAGTGCTAATTGTGCTTGGTGCAGAATCACCTAATGCATTACTCGCCCTAGCGTAAACCGTATATTCCGTTTCCGCTTCAAGCACTGTAAATACCCCGTTATCCTGCTCTTTACCGTCTAAGAAATACTTATAACCTGTGGCACCAGCAACGTTACTAGCTGTTAGTGTCACACTATCTGCGGTTCTAGCAGTCGTAAGTGTTGGAGAATCAGGAACGGCTATCGCGTTATCAGTATACGAGTAAGCTTTTATACCGCCTAATGACCATGCACTTGTGGAAACTGGATCTTCAACGTAGTAGCCTGAGCCGAAAATCTTTATTGGCGTTTCATAATCGAAGCCAGTTATATCAACGGTATTCAATACCCCTAACCCATCTAGGAATATTAGCTGGTTGAGTGCTGGGATAATCCGTAAACCAACCTGCAATTTTGATTGAGGTGACTCGTCTTTATTGTTGTTTATCCAGTTACCACTTTGGCCGAAGTATTTATCAGTTGGAGTGTTACCGTCATTGTAAGCCCCTACTACAGATAGCTGCATTGGTTCAGAACGTGCATCATCTAAGTTAGTCGCAGTCGTTGCGGGTAAGTAGATTGCCAACTCACGACTGCTGCCTGTTACTGCATCCGCTAAGCCTATTTTTATGGCTTGTGGTGTTTCTGTATTCTTACCGAAGTAGTCGAAGTATATCTCCGTCATACTATGGTCGGACAACGTAATGCTGTCGTTACTTAGGAACCCGCTTACAGAGCCACCCATTTCTAGGTTTATACGTGTAAGAAAAGGGCCATCGTTCCAGACAGAGTGTTCCGCAGTTCCAGTGTATGTGAGGTTAGGTATTACTGCTGAGTCAGAGGTTTCAAGATTAATAAGCTCTGCACGTTCAGCATTTGTAGCAAATAGCGTCCAGTCATATGGCTCCTCTACCAGCTTAGCAACGCCAATTTCTTGAACACCTTCTACACTACTGCGACCAGTGTAAAACCCGTATTTAATACCATCGATCTCAATCTCAGTGATACCGCCAACACTAGAATCATCAAACGTTCCAGAAGCGCCTTTGCCCATAGTTTGATGTGCATACGATACAACCATTAACCTTTCATCTAGTAGTATCTCTACAGGTATCGCGTAACCACTTTGTGTGCCGAATGCAGGAACCTGTACCGTACCTGTGGTTCGATAATATGCACCTTCGCGCTTCATATTATCTATTTTGCTAACAGCGAGATAAACACCATCCGTGAATAATGGATCGTCTTTTAGCTGTCCACGCTGCAACCAATAAGTATTAATTCTTTCCCAGTTTTTACCATCGTTAGAGCCAATGTACTGGTACGATGCTCCGCGAGTAGCACCACCACCACCATGTAACGCACGGCCTACATAAACATACGGTAGGCTTTCAACTACGTTAAGACCACCACGTTTATAACCATCATGACCATCACCCGCGTAATGCCATGCGTTATATTCAATGCCCGGATATTTAACGTCTGAAAAGTCCACCCCATTTGTACCAGTAACATACTTGGTGGTCTGGTACAAAAGTGAACTGAACTTATTAGTGTCTAACGAAACCCCTTGGTTATGGTAATAAAGGATGACTTCACCATTCACAACTATTGGAGATGGTGTTTCTGTCTGGAACCCTTTACCGGTATCAACAAAGATAGGGTTGGTTTTTTGCGTAATATGGTCGAATTCGGGTAAATTAGAAACTACTTCAAAGCCGACTAACGCTGCGTTGTTTAATACTTCTTCACCATCTACGACAATTATCAAATCACCGCGAGACTTATCCCATACACGCAGGATAATTGCACCATCACCGTTTAAATCATGGTCGGTTGATGTATACAGTAGCATTGGGTATTGCTCATGCGGCCAATCGTTAATCAAAGAGCCGTCAACAGGCCAAGCCCAGTATTCATTGTCATTAGAACTTAACGCAGGGTGAGTGGGTAAACTACCTAGTTTCGTGCCTGTGAGCGCAAACCCACTAAGGGTCTGAGGCATTTTTGAGGGTAATACGGCAGACAATGAGGCTGTCAGCGTTTGTGTTGCTGGCTCACTATCATCAGTGCCATCGTTTACTACTACTGATAATACGTACTCGCCATCTACGTCTGGGGTAAAGCTGGGCGATGTTGTTGTGCCATCAATGACTGTAGCCGAAGAACCAGCAGGTACTGTAGTTAGCGTGGTAAGGTACGTAATATCAGAGCCGTTAGGGTCGTAAGATCCGCTAACATCGGCAGTATAGCTAAAATTAGTATTGATGTTACGGCTAGCACCGATAACCGCTATTGGTATAATGTTGTTGGCTGCTTCCGCTTCGGTAAACGACACCGATGTAAGACCGTAGAAGCCTTCAACTGTTGCAACCTGTGCACCACCGATATTTACGTTTCTTTCATCAGTCCCATCGAAATAAAGTGTGCCATCTTTGTATATCTTTATAGAGTTACCAGATGTAACAATACGCAATACTGCCGAAGTAGCAGAACCAACGACTAGGTTGTCGATGTCCTCGGATACACCATCTTCGATATATGTGAATGCGATGCCGTTAAAATCCATGTTCCATGACAGGCGGAACATATTATTTGCATCAAGTCTGCGGAACTCATAGCGTATTGACTTATTTGCTACCCCAGGCTCTCTACGGTCTATATGTAGGGTAACGTCACTATCTGGTGCATTATTTACAAGCTGTAGCTCTGAATAAGCCCCCGCTGCACTTCTAAAATGCCCATTATCAAACCACCAATTGTCTGTTACTTCAAATAGTTCTGGCGGTGTGGCCGAACCATTGGCGAGTGTTAAATCTATCGTTACTTGAGCCACGTTAACCCCTAATTTACTGTTATGTTATTTATTGTTTCCCACGCGCCAACCAGCGCCCCGTTAAGGCACCGGCAGCGGAATGAGTATGTGTTTGAAGGTAATGAAACCGTTCTTTTGAATGCGCCGACAACGCCCGGCAAACCGACATTTTCAACGCTTAGCGCTTGCCAACTACTACCCCCGTCTGTGCTGTACTGGAATTCCATATCGGTCATAGCCACGCGGTTTAAATCGTCCAACGTCTGTCTCTTATACACATCTCCGAGCCCACGAGACCGTACTAGATCTCGT
>OMOM01000843.1_pt1 | contig 11088 bp, 16 predicted proteins | sample 1646501 | NCBI WGS metagenome assembly OMOM01 (sample SAMN05416802, study PRJEB24817) | seawater metagenome | isolation source: Sea water | place: Canada:Atlantic | collected 2013-07
GAGATCTAGTACGGTCTCGTGGGCTCGGAGATGTGTATAAGAGACAGATTATGAATCTTAACTTGAAAAAAGAGACTGACAAAGCAGCATTAAATGATTACTTACGTAAGATTTCTTTGAACTCTAAATTACAAAATCAAGTTGACTACACTGCTTCTACAGAAATAGTTTCAACTGATTTAGTGGGTTCTCGTTACGCCGGTGTTGTTGACTCTCAAGCGACTATTGTGGATGGTGACCGTGCCGTGCTTTACGTTTGGTATGATAATGAATTTGGTTACAGCTGTCAGGTTGTGCGCGTAATGCTAGCAATGGCTGATATTAACGTACCAACATTACCAGTTAACTAAGCGAACATTTCAAGTTTTTAAATGTTCAAATAAAGCTTATGCAATCAGGGGTGTTTTTATTTAACCTGATATATTAACAAGAAGCGTTTACCTGATAGGTAAGCGCTTTTTTTATGGCTAAATACTGATCAACGCTAAAGTCTTAGCGCATGTTGTCGATATATGTTTTATAGGTTATTAAAGTGATTAATTATAAGGTGGGGTAAAATGTCAGTAGAATTAAATACAAATAGTACAGTTCCTATGAGCACTGAAACTATACTCGCAGTTAAAAGTGCTAACCTAAGTAAGTCACAAACCGAGTTAGAAGGTCAGATGGCATTAGCACTTATTGAATCTGCATCTGTTGGTAACGAAAGCTTAGCTGTTGTCGGTAATATTGGTCAAAATATCAATATTAAAGCCTAGGCCATTTAAAGTTTCTTAAGAAAGGCATTTATTAACAGCTTAAGTTTGCGCAGTTTAGCTAATGCAACTCACTAACACATCACATTTAAATCTTTACAACTTACACAGTATTCTTATCAATTTGAGTAAATTAACGCTTAAATACATCTAGCAGGTTTAGGTAATCCCGCATACTTGGTTGCTTGTTTGGCTGGCCCTTCTTTAAATAAACGATATAAATATCGGCTACTGGCTTTTTCTTCGCCAAACTCAGCTTTCATAGCTTTAGTTAAAGCGCGGATCGCAGGAGAAGTGTTGTAAGTTAAGTAAAAGTCTCTAACAAAGCGAATAACTTCCCAATGAGCTTCTAACAGTTCAATGTCATCAGATTCAGCTAACAGAGCTGCAATGTCTTCATTCCATTGGGTAAAATCGAGCAAATAGCCTTGCTTGTCGGTGGCTATATTTTGGTTGTTATAAGTTATTGTCATGACCAGGTAATCGAGTTGTCGTGTTTAAAAAGTAAGGTAACTACTTCAGTTAATGTCGTCGGGATAAAATCGCTATGACTACTGTTCTGAGCACGTGCACTTGCGTGTTCGCTTACAACGTAGGCAGTTAATTCAGGGTCATCTTTCAGCGCTTTGAGTAATGAAGCATGGCTTAAGTTATAACAGCCGTCATCCATTAATAATATATTGTCTTGTGGTAACAACATGCTAAGGCACTGTACTAGTGCATTACTGCTATAGCCTGAACTTCTAATAATATGTAGCGTTGCCATGTTAAAACCTGTAAATCACGTTGTGTTGATGTAAGCGTTGACTAAAATCTTTATTGGACAATACCTGTATATTATTCATATGAAAATTTTCAGATAAATTTCTTTCTTGTAATGATGTTTTACAAACATATATATTTTCAATGTCATAAAACTCTAAAGCTGAAAATGTTTTCAAATAATCTTTAATTTCTATGGTTGAAGCGTTTTGATCCCCGATCACCTGAAATACACCATCACCTAAAAAGAATAACGATGTAGCTTGTTCATAAGAGCCAAAAATTAATGCCGCATCTAATGCTTCTTTTCCTACAGCTGTTGAAAAGGGCGCTTGTGTATTGATGATAGCGATTGTTTTATCACGAGTATTATTTTCAATCATTATAATTGCACCACGCGTTCAGCTTTACTGGTTAACTCAACTAGCTCACCTAAACCTGAAACGATAAAAGCTGGGTCGATATTTGAAAGCGCTTGGTTGCTTATATCATCACTTAAACCACGTTTTTCTGCAGCAGTAATACATAAATATAACGGTACACTATATTCACGGTTTAACGCTTTCCATTGTATTAATGTTTGATATTCATCACTAGGAATAGATAAGTTTTTTGCTGCATTTAATACACCGTCTTGATAAAAGAAGACACCTAAAATTTCAACATCGTTATTAACAGCGGCACGAACAAGATTAATTGCACTGGTGGTTAAGTTACTGTTAGGTGGAGTAGTAACCACCAAAGCCAATGTGTTTTTCATGTTTTGCCTTGTGCTATCGCAATGTTAATAAAAAATAGATAATAAAAAAGCCTCAATAATGAGGCTTTATATTTTATACGGTAAGTATAAACAATTACTAATCACATTAAATGATTTTTTAACTGCTTATTAGTCATCGCCGCCTAGAACACCTAAAAGGCTTAATAAGTGCACAAAAATATTATAAATATTTAAGTATAAAGAAACAGTTGCACGAATATAGTTTGTTTCACCACCATGAATAATGCGGCTTGTATCAAACAAAATTAAACCTGACATAATCATAATAATTGCAGCACTAATCGCTAGCGAAAGAGCCGGAATTTGGAAAAAGATGTTTGCTACCATTGCAATTACAGCAACGATTAAACCAACCATTAAAAAACCACCCATAAATGAGAAGTCTTTTTTGCTCGTTAAAGCGTAACCAGAAAGAGCAAAGAAAATTAATGCGGTTCCACCTAATGCTTGCATAATCATTGATGCGCCGTTTGGCATTGCAGCATAATAATTAAGCATAGGGCCTAAAGATGCACCCATTAAGCCAGTGAAGGCAAAAATCCAAAAAATACCACTCGCTTTATCGGCATTTTTATTTACAACAAATAATAAACCGAATGAAACTAAGGTCATTACTAAGGCAGCCATATGAGACAAGCCCATCGCCATAGAAACACCAGCAGTTACGGCACTAAACGCCAAAGTCATTGAAAGTAACATGTAGGTGTTTTTCAGAACCTTGTTAATTTCAATCGCTGAACTTCTACTAGCATTTACACTAATATTTGATTGCATAAAATTTCCTCTAAGTATGCTAAATATATTTTTTAGATGTGGGCAAATGTTAAAAGTTCAAGGGTAAATCAAATATTTAACCTTTAATTCATCTGTATAGATGATAAATAACTATTAACCACATTGACATATTATGGCACGCTATATTTTTAAATACTATCTTTAACCTTGTTGAAACTCATCGATAATTTGTGAGCGTTTGTAACAGTCGCTGCTATGGTCGTTCACCATGCCACAAGCTTGCATATGCGCATAACAAATCGTAGAGCCTACAAATTTAAACCCTCGCTTTTTTAAGTCTTTACTCCAAGCATCTGATTCTTTAGTGGTAGCAGGGTAGTCAGCTGGTTTTGCCCAATGACCAACAATAGTTTTATGGTTAACAAAGCTCCACATATAATGACTAAAACTGCCAAACTCTTTTTGTATTTCTATAAAGAGTTTGGCATTATTAATCGCGGCAAGAATTTTACCTCGATGGCGAATAATCTCACTATTAAGTACTAACTCTTCAACTTTAGCATCGCTGAAAAGGGCAACTTTATGCACGTCAAAGTTCTCAAATGCGGTTCGATAACCTTCGCGACGTTTTAAAATTGTGTACCAACTTAATCCTGCCTGCGCAGATTCAAGGGTTAAATTTTCAAATAGTTTTTGATCATCATAAACAGGGACTCCCCATTCTTCATCATGATAAGCAACGTAATCGTCTTTAGTTGTATCTAACCACGAACAGCGACATAGATTTTTTTCACTCACTAGCATTCCTTAATATGAAAATCGGTCTTATCTGCTTAAATAATTGGCAAATTGTTGATTTTTTTAGCAAACAAACTTTTTTATAGAATAAATCCTTTACAAGAGAATTTCGAGCCTTTATTATTCGCCCCGTTCTGAAGCAGCAATGCTTTTGAACTTCAGGTGAGATGGCTGAGTGGTCGAAAGCACCGGTCTTGAAAACCGGCAAGGGTTTGTAGCCCTTCTAGAGTTCAAATCTCTATCTCACCGCCACATTCTAAAAAACCGCTAATTTATTAGCGGTTTTTTTTCGTCTGGATTTTACCAAACTCGAGAATAGGGTTTGTAGCGCTAAACCTTTTGTAGAGTCCAAATCTCTACCTAACCGCCACATTAAGAGAAGCCCGTTAATCGTAAGGTTAACGGGCTTTTTGCTATTTGAGTGTTTAGTTTGGTAAAAAGGGTTTGCAGCGCTAAACCTTCGAGTAGAGTCCAAATCTCTATTTCAACGCCACATTCTAAGAAACCGCTAATTTATTAGCGGTTTTTTTTCGTCTTAAATTTACTAAACAGTATAATTGGGATTGTAGCGCTAAACCTTCGAGTAGACTTCAAATCTCTATTTCACCGCCACATTAAGAAAAACCCGCTAATCGAAAGATTAGCGGGTTTTTTGCTTTTCTAATACTTGATTAATTAGGGTTTGTAGCGCTAAACCTATATTAGAGTTAAAACCTCTAACTCTCCGCCACATTAAGAAAAGCCCGTTAATCGTAAGGTTAACGGGCTTTTTGCTATTTGAGTGTTTAGTTTGATAAAAAGGTTTGCAGCGCTAAACCTTCGAGTAGACTTCAAATCTTTATCTCACCGCCACATATGTCCCTTTACTCTGCGAATTGTTGTTATTGGGTGATAAACTTTTTTTTGCGATACGTGTCCTGTAAATCTTCCTCAAACAATAGTAGTAATTGAAAACCAAATATTACTCATCAACTTGTTCTTGATAACTAAATACCTCGGCAATCGATACACTAAATACATCTGCAATTTTAAATGCTACCTCTAATGATGGTGAGTATTTGCCTTTTTCTATTGCTACAATAGTTTGTCTAGAGACACTAACCATTTTAGCTAATTCTTGCTGTGTCATCTCATTGTGATGAAAGCGTAAAACCCGGACATTATTAGTTAATACTTTAGGCATAACTAAACACCTTTTTGGTAGTAAAATAACTGATAAGAGAATCTTAATATTTCTGCCACAAGAAAGCCTACAAGTAGTATGTTCAAGACATTAAACTCTCCACTTAAGGTATCAAAGTAGTAACGAGCATTTTCTAATGATGTTGCCCACAAGCTAACTAATACAAATACGACCCAAGTACTCAACATGTTGTAGGCGATATTCCCACCTTTTAAACTAATCAATATATCTCGTTCATCTCTTTCTTGTTCTACTTCGTCCTTGTTACTCAGTAATGCCACTATGGTATGTACAGCAATATTGAGGATAACGAGCTGAATAGCTGTAGAAAAAAGTAATGAGGTGAAGTTATCATCACTCAGTTGTTCTGTTGAATATAAGTGAGCAAACTCACTACCGTAGTAATATGCAATAAATACCGTAATTAAAAACTGTACCCAAACACTTTTATGAACAAATGACATTTCTCATTCCTCTTTAGTTGGTGTCAAATATATTAGACATGGTGTAATGTTAGTTTGACTTTAAATTGATGTCAAATATATTTGACTTCATGTAGCATAAGTTTGACTTGTAATGAATGTTAATTATTTATAAGCCATCGGATATTGACGAGAATAAGACTATTTATTCAGTTAAACTCAACCCATTTAAAAATCCGTTGGTGGCTTAGTTAATATGGTTAATTTAAATCTCATATAGGAATTCGTAATCTCAAGCATTATGCGTGGTCACATACACCAGGTAAGGAAAACATTAAATTCATGCGAGAAATCATATAGAGTGAGTGCTATATGAACGTTTACTCATGCGAAAAAGGGTTTGTAGTGGAAATATTTCGTGCAGAGTTCAAATCTCTTTATCACCGAAATTTTTGGAAAAATTCGCTTTTATTGAAAGGTTCAACTCTTTTCGCTATTTGTGAACTTAGCTTTTATAGGGTGGTTTGTACCCTTAAAATGATAATTCCTAAAATTTACTTTTATATTATGAATATATAAGTCATAAACTCGGTCTTAATTAATACCTTCTAATTTTTTGGCAGTAATCACTTTGTTTCGTAGCCTTCTGATTCAAACGTTCGTATTTTTGTTAATTTTTAATGCTGTTTCTATGCTGCGTGAAACTGATATGTTATCTGCCAGTGCAGATGTTACTCCAGCTCCACAAACATTAAAAACACTTAAAAATAATGTTATTACTCTTCATGCAGAGGGTAAGAAAACGATTGTTTATTTTTTTGCTCCTTGGTGCCAAGTGTGCAATTTTAGCATCGATAATTTACAAAGCTTTTATCTAGAAAATCCTGAGATAAATGTTATTGCAGTCGCATTAGACTTTGTTGATGAAGAAGAAGTAATGAAATTTACTAATAATCACCAATTAACGTTTCCTGTTGCTTTAGGTAATGAGCAAGTAAAAGCCGACTTTAAGGTCTTGGGTTACCCTAGTTATTATGTATTAGACGGCCAAAATACTGTAATTGCTCGATCTTTAGGCTATACAACTGAAATAGGTCTGTATTTAAGGAGTCTTTAGTCTTCTGATCTTTTAAGTGTTTGTGTACACTATTGCCATTATAAAATAATGAGCAGACTGCCTTATGCAAATTTCATCAAACTTCGACTCAGGTAATATCGAGGTTATCTCAACCGAAAGTCCTAGCAATATACAACTAGCCATTAAAAAAGATCATCAATCAGAATTCTACCAATGGTTTCATTTTAAACTACATAATACTGAACATTCAGAACATGTTATGCATTTAACTAATGCTGGCAAGTCGGCTTATGTAGAGGGATGGAAAGATTATCAAGCGGTTGCTTCTTATGATCGTCAACATTGGTTTCGTGTTCCAACAACTTTTGATGGTGAAAACCTCTCAATTACTTTCACGCCAGAATATGATTCAACATATTTTGCTTATTTCGCCCCTTACAGCTACGAACGTCACCAAGATTTAATTCACAGCGCACAATTAGATATAGATTGTCAGTTACAAGTGTTGGGACAAACGCTTGATGGACGTGATATGTCGTTATTAAAAGTTGGAGAAGAGGGCGAAGGCAAAAAAGTTATTTGGATCACTGCGCGTCAGCATCCAGGTGAAACCATGGCCGAATGGTTCATGGAAGGCTTTATTGATCGCTTATTAGATGAAGATGATGGTGTTGCACGTTCGTTACTCAACAGTGCTGTATTTTATTTAGTACCAAACATGAACCCAGATGGTTCTGCTAGAGGTCATCTTCGCACGAATGCGAAAGGGGTAAATTTAAACCGCGAATGGCAAACGCCAACAATGGAGAACAGCCCAGAGGTTTATTTAGTCAGAGAGAAAATGCTTGCTACTGGTGTAGATATGCATTTAGATATTCATGGCGATGAGGCTTTACCTTTCAACTTTGTTGCAGGTAGCGAAGGTGTTCCATCTTACAATGAACGTGTTAAAGGCCTTGAAGATAATTTCAAAAATATACTTCTCGCTATTACACCTGAATTTCAAGATGACAAAGGCTATGATAAAGACGAGCCTGGCCAAGCTAACTTAACGGTTGCAGCTAATTGGGTAGGTGAACAGTTTAATTGTTTAGCTTACACTGTAGAAATGCCATTTAAAGACAATGATTTATTGCCAGACTATAGTGTTGGCTGGTCAGATGAACGCAGTAGTTTATTTGGGCGTGATTTTCTTACGGCTATTTACCATGTGGTTGATGACTTACGATAAAATTTTACAACACAAAATTAACTTTATAAAAATAATAATTATTAGGAGTATGGAATGCAAGAAATTGTGGATATTATAAATGGCTATATTTGGAGCCCATATTTAATTTATCTATGTCTTGGGGCTGGAGTTTTTTTCTCTATTTTAACGCGTTTTGTTCAAATTCGTCATTTTCGTGAAATGTTCCGTTTATTACTTTCAGGTAAAAGTTCAGCAAAGGGGATATCCTCATTTCAAGCATTAGCTGTTTCGTTGTCGGGACGAGTAGGTACCGGTAACATTGCCGGTGTAGCTGCGGCCATTGGTTTTGGTGGTCCTGGTGCCGTATTTTGGATGTGGGTCGTTGCATTCTTAGGTGCTGCTACAGCTTATATTGAATCAACTAATGCACAAATTTATAAAGAAGAAGAAGACGGCCAATATCGTGGTGGTCCAGCGTACTATATAGAAAAGGCGCTTGGACAAAAATGGTATGCTTGGACGTTTGCACTAGCGACAATTCTTGCATGTGGTGTACTTTTACCCGTTGTTCAATCAAACGGTATTGGTGACGCTATGGTCAATGTTTTTGGTACCAGTGGCTCAGTAAACTCTTTCATGGGCGCCTTGCCTTTAACGAAAGTATATACTGCGGTATTTATTGTTATATTGCTTGGCTTTATCATTTTTGGTGGCGTTAAACGTATTGCCAGCTTCACACAAGTTGTCGTACCGTTTATGGCATTAGCTTATATTATTATTGCGTGTTCAATTATCGCACTACATATTGATGCATTACCAAGAGTTTTCATGTTAATCGTTTCAGATGCGTTCTCTCCTATGGCTGGCTTTGGTGCTGCAATTGGTTGGGGTGTAAAACGTGGTGTTTATTCAAATGAGGCTGGTCAAGGTACTGGTCCTCATGCAGCTGCCGCTGCTGAAGTTCAACATCCTGCACAACAAGGGCTTGTTCAAGCGTTTTCAGTATACATTGATACGCTATTTGTTTGTTCTGCAACCGCATTTATGATTTTAATTACTCAGTCTTACAATGTAATGCCTGAAGGTGCACCAAGTTTTGTTGTACAAAATTTAGCTAGTGATGTTGTTATTAACGGACCTGCTTTTACACAGCTTGCTGTTGATAGTGTACTAACCGGTTTCGGTAAGCCGTTTATTGCAATAGCATTGTTTTTCTTTGCATTTACAACGGTACTTGCGTATTACTTTATTGCAGAAAACAACGTTTCATATATAAATAAAACCATCAAAATGCCAATACTTAGGTTCGTGCTTAAGTTAATAATTATGACAGCCGTATTTTACGGTACTGTTGCAGAGCCAAGTGCAGCTTGGGGATTAGGTGACATTGGTGTTGGGTTAATGGCTTGGTTAAATATTGTTGGTATTATTGCAATTTTCTTTATGGCTAAGCCCGCAATTAAAGCGTTAAAAGACTACGAAAGACAGCAAAAAGAAGGTGTTGAAGATTACACTTTTGATCCAAAAAGTTTAGAAATTAAAAATGCTGACTTTTGGGAAAACCGTTTTAATAAGCAAAATAAAAAATAATTGATAATTACTGAAAAAAAACGCCCGCAAGGGTGTTTTTTTTAGGTAAAATAAAGTATCGAAGCAGAGGTAGAAAAATGGCCGTAATAAATTGCCCAAGTTGTAAGAAAAATATATCCGATAAAGCTAAAAAGTGTGAGCATTGTCAAATAGACTTAACCGCATTAGATGCTGATAAAATAGCAAGTTTAAAGCGCGTAAGTGCAGTAGCTAAATCACAACAATTAATGAATCATTCTTTTATTGCTATGTTATTATTTTGTGGTGGTTTTCTGTTTTTATATTGGCAAGATGCACAACCGGGTACTTGGGAATATATTTCTGCAATAACCAGTACTGTATTAGGTTTTATTCTTTATATAATTACCCGAGTTAGACTTATATTAACCAAACGTAGCCAATCTTAATTAACCTAATTTATAAGAGATATTCATGGATATCATTCAGTTAGTCGACAATATGTCAGAAGAAATGTATTTGCGCTTAAAATGTGCAGCTGAAACTGGCAAGTGGCCAGAAGGTACCGTTGTTGCTAAAGAACAGCAATTAAGTGCGTTACAAATTACCATGGCTTATCAATCTAAGCATTTAAACTCAGATCAAACTCTTTCTATTAGCCCCAAAGGTGAGATGATCATAAAAACAAAACGCGAACTACGTTCAGACTTTCCTTCAGCGCTCGACAATAACGACATTGCTAGGTTTTCAGATATATGATTTTTTCTAAATTTTTAAAAAAGAAATGGCAACACAAAAATAGTACCGTACGCGTTGAAGCAATAAATTCTAGTCTTTCAATAGATGAACCAGAACAACGTGAAATTATTGAAGCACTTGCCGCCAATGACGACAATGAAAATGTTCGACGTGCTGCATTAATAAAACTTAATAGTTACCAATCTTGGTTAACCCATAGCCAAGAAAACAACATGGTTAAAGTTAAACAATACGCAGGGAAAAAAGTCTGCGCAATTTTAACCGATCAAGACACTATTAAACTCTCTGAGCAAGATAAACTCACGTATATCAAAAACACGAATGATTATAGTTTTTTTGAAACATGGTTAAAAACAGCCGAAGAAGCTAATTTGATCATCACCTTATTTGAAAAAATAGCGAATAAAACACAGGCTAATGATCTCAGTAATAAATTAACCTTGAAACCTCAGGTGTTAGTTAATTTATTTAGCTTAAAGCAGAACGCAGAAGTACAAAATTACATTATCAGTAAAGTTGATGATTTAGATACTTTAGAAAAACTTAAGAAAAAATCACAACAGCCTGAAGTTACACAACGGTTAACCGATAAAATTGCTAAGCTACAATACGCCATTGAACAACCGATCGTACTTTGTAAAAAAATTAATTTAGTTCTGGCAAAGTTACAAGCTTTAAAAGATCAATACGATTATAAAGAATACTTAGATAAGCGCGAAAGTTTGAATACAGAATGGCAAGCATTAATTGCTGAATTGTCTGCATTTGATACGGCAGAAAATAATGACTTTATTGATAAGCACCAAACTATTACTGTGCAACTTGATAAACTTTTTGCTACAAAAGCTGAACAACATGTTCAGGATGAAATTGCGCGTGAACTAAGCGATGCTAAACAGAAGTCACGTATTCATTTTGACAAAACGTTAGCTATTATTGATCAAACATTAACAACAAGTATTTTTGAAAATGATGATATTGAAGAACAACAATATCAAACATTGTTCGATAAATTAACCAGTGAGATAATTGCTTCAGTATTAACTCTGTCTCTTATACACATCTGACGCTGCCG
>OMOM01000847.1_pt1 | contig 11036 bp, 12 predicted proteins | sample 1646501 | NCBI WGS metagenome assembly OMOM01 (sample SAMN05416802, study PRJEB24817) | seawater metagenome | isolation source: Sea water | place: Canada:Atlantic | collected 2013-07
ACGAGATCTAGTACGGTCTCGTGGGCTCGGAGATGTGTATAAGAGACAGGCTAACATCTGACAACACATCAAATTCAAGGGCATTTTTTTGAGCGGTTGATAATGTTTCATCCGGCAGTTGCGGTGAAATAGCGATTAACTGAGCATTTTTTGCTTTAAATTGCGGTAAATAATCATTCAATGCTTTTAGCTCTAAATTACAATATGGGCACCAAGCTCCTCGATAAAAGCTCACTATGACAGGACCTTGTGTTAATAGTGTCGCTAATTCTGTACTTTCGCCACGATGATTCAATAAGCTAAAGTTTTTAACTTTTTGACCAACCTGTAACGCATTATCTCTAATATGTTGAGCGATAAGTTCTTCATTGGTGGTATTCATTAACGCTAAAACTTCTGCAGGTAAGTTAGCCTCTTTTTGCACGTTATAGGCGTCGATTTGTGCTTTTAAATTCATGATAGACCTGTGTGATATAACTTTTTCACTATTATAGTGTTTTAGTTATTTAAATAAACATTGCAAAACTGAAAGCTTCATTCGAAAATATTAAACACTAAAAAGCACATCATGGCGTTAATATGTACAACATAAGCGATTTAGAAACCTTTATTGCTGTAGTAGAAAATAAAGGTGTTTTGGCAGCAGCACGAGAACAGCGTTTATCGCCGGCGACAGTTAGTCATCGATTAAGTAAATTAGAACGCGAGCTATCAACCGTTCTAGTATTTAGAGATAGTCGCAGAGTGCGCTTATCGCCAGCGGGTGAAATTTTTTACAAACGTGTTGGTGCTATTATTGAGGCCTTGCGTGATGCTGAGCATAGTATTGGTGCGCGAAGCTCAAGTGTTAGTGGCTTATTGAGGGTCACAATGCCACCTTGGGTGTTTTCCAAATACGTTATGCCAACACTGACTCAGTTTGAAGATACTTATCCTGAGCTTAAACTTGATTTTTTAATCACAGATCACTTTGTAAATGTTGTCGATGACGCTCAAGACGTGGCGATAAGAGTTGGACAATTAAATGATTCAGGCTTGCTCTCGCGCAAGTTAGTTAATAACACTCGCATACTGTGTGCAGCGCCAAGCTATATAGAAAAATACGGTATGCCAAATAATTTAACGCAATTAAGTCAGCATAATTGGGTATGCTTACCGTGGCAAAGGCAATTAAAATTATTTGATGAGCAAGGTAAAATACAAAGTTTTAATGCGCCAACACGTTTTACTATTTCAAACTCTGACAATATGACCCAAGCAGCCATTGCAGGACACGGTATTACGATAAAATCAAAAATTGCGATTAAAGATGAGTTAAATAACGGCGCTTTAGTTGAGGTTATGCCTGAAGTAATGGCGAAAAGTGATGCGCCAGTTTGGTTTCTACGACCACAAAACAGTTTAACAACCCGAAAAACTGACGTATTTTACGATTTTATGAAGTCGCTATTTATTGATTGCTAATCAACAAATGTTAGCTATTTCTGTAATATTAATTAACCGGCTTTTTTTTCCAAGTACTAGACTTTTTAGCTTTTGATTTTCGCTTAAAAGCCACTTTGGGCAACTGTGCAAAAGATTGCTGTTCCGACTGCTTAATCATCTCGGCTATCGTTAACGTTAACGGGCTGATTAAATCTTCATAGCGACTTTTTTTCTCACTGATGTTGGTGAGTGTTGCCTCCCAATGTGCGGTCATATCGGGTAATGTTGCAGCCATAGGCAGTGCATTAATTAAAGATACTCCAATAGCCGTTGCATGAATATTCTTGCCTTTACGCTCTAAATAACCACGTTTAAATAACAAATCAATAATACCTGCACGTGTTGCTTCAGTCCCTAAACCATCGGTTTCACGTAACATTTTTTTGATTGTACTGTCGCTGACATAACGAGCGATACCTGTCATAGCACTCAATAAGCTAGCATCAGTAAATTGTTTAGGTGCTTGTGTCATTCGACTGATTAATTCACCATGAAGACATTGTAGTTGCTCGCCCTTTACCAGCTTAGGCAATGATTGATGTGTTAACTGGCATTCAGTATTTTCATCACTTTGATCGATTTTATTAGATTTACTTTTCGTGCGCTGAAATAACACTTTCCAGCCTTGAGCTATAGGCGTTTTAGCATTAGCACTGAATTTACCTCCGGCAATTAACACGCTAATTCGAGACTGGTTATATTGATAGACAAGATAAAACTGTGCCAAATATTGCCTTACAATAAGAAAATAAATTTTCTTTTCAAACGGGTTCAAGGTTAATTTATTTGCAGATTTTTCAGTTGGTATAATGGCATGATGCGCTGTAACTTTGGCGTTATTCCATGCTTTACTTTTTAACGAACTATCAGCACCTTGTGCAAACTTGGCATAGGTTTCATCGGCGTTAGCTAACATAGCTATAATGCCTTTAGCTTGAGCATGATGTTCTTTCGGTAAATAGCGACAATCTGAGCGAGGGTATGTGATCAACTTGTGCTTTTCATACAAGGCCTGACAAACATCGAGTACCAGTTTCGCGTTTAATGAATATATTTTGGCTGCATCAATCTGTAAAGACGATAAATTATAAGGCAACGGCGCAGCCTGTTTTTTCTGTTGTTCGTCAACCTCACTCACTACCGCAGTTTGATTATTAATGCGGCTGACCACGTTTTCCGCTAAAGCTTTATTGAGTACGCGCCCTTCTTCATCCATATAAGGCTGACAAGCGTCACTGGGTTGCCACTTTGCAATAAACTTTGCCTGACTATCAGTTTGTAAGTGTGCGTGTACATCATAAAAGTTTTTCGCAATAAAATTGCTTATTTCTTGTTGGCGTCTAACCACTAAACCTAGCAGTGGCGTTTGCACCCTGCCCACAGATAATACGCTATTAAAGCCTGCTTTTTGCCCTTGTAAGGTATAAGCCCGAGTTAAGTTTATGCCATACAGCCAATCAGCCCGAGAACGTGCCAGGGCAGAAATAGATAATGGCATATAAAGTTGATTGCTTTGTAAGTTAGCGAGCGATCTTTTTACAGCAGGTAAGTTTAAATCGCTGATCAATAACCGTTGAATATTCTGCTTTTTCTGTGCCGGTACTTTTAGAAAATCGATGACTTCATCAACCAATAACTGGCCTTCTCGGTCAGGGTCACCAGCATGTATTATTGCGTCAGCCTGTTTAACGAGTTTTCTTAAAACCGTGAGCTGTGCACGGGTTTGTGTTTTTGGCTTAAGTTGCCATTGCTCAGGCACTATAGGCAAGTGCGCCATTTGCCATTTTTTAAACGCTGGATCGTAGTTTTCAGGATTTGCTTGTTCAAGAATATGGCCAATACACCAACTCACTACATCGCCATTAGCAAGCGCGATATAGCCTTGATGATTTTTTTGAGGTTTAGGAAGAGCAGCAGCTATAGCTCGACCTAAACTTGGCTTTTCAGCGATATATAATTTCAAAGTGTATACTTGTTTAAAGAGTGGTAACGGATAAACCTTTTATTAGCCTAGCACCTTAAACTGTTTATTTATACAGTAAATTAAAGTAACTCAGATATTATAGCTAAATATTCTCCTGTTAGTTAAGTTATGCTACTTTCCTTATTTATAAAAATAACACCAAAAGAGCCCATAATGCCAAGCCTTGATACAAATCGATGCCCTTTATGCCAACAAAGTAATTTTTGTGCCGTAAATGCTGATACTCCCTGTTGGTGCACAAAAAGTGAAGTTAAACCGGAATTACTGAGTGAAGTACCACAAACATTATTGGGTAAATCTTGCATTTGTAAAAAGTGTATTGATAAGTTTAACTTCGACAACATTGTCGATAAGTCTTAACGATTAACAATAACGTGTTAGTATCTTTTTTAAAGAAATTATTTAATTTAATCAATAACAAGGGGGTTTTGTGTCATATAATAATAAAAAACAAGACACTATATTTAGCTCTATTACTACACCATTAGGCGATGAACTTACTTGGCGCTTTGAAGAGCAGCAATCAGTATTACTGACCGAGTTTTCATGGGAAAAGAAAGAGCGAATTTTAACTACTTTACGTCGTATATTTAATGATGAATGGCATAAAAAAAACATTAAAAAAGCGCCAAAATCACTTAAATATGAACTCGGTGAATTAGCTAACCTAAATAAAGAACAGATAATCTTTACCAAGCCTGCTACTGAAAATTTTCCTGCGTTAGCCGTTATCTGGTGGCCCTGGGGGCATGGAGCAACTTATTCTATGCGTATAAAAATACTCAACAGTAGTTATGATGACGCGGCGCTCAAGTTAGGCCAAGCCAACCTATTGCAGAAAATTGTTCAGTGCATAAAATTAAGATAACCCATTAGTTCACTTGTTAGCGGCAATATTTTAGCTACAATTATTGTAATTAAATTTATTGTTGCTGGATGATAGTATGCTCACATTAACATTATATTATGCTACAAACAGAAACCACCTTGGTGATCGCTGGTCTCCCGATAGTTACGGACAAGATTTTAGTGCTGATCGGGCTAACAATTTACGCTTTGGGCACGTTAGTGTTGATGTTAGTGCTAATAAAGTAAAAGAACACCTGAATGATAGTGTTGATAATCGCACCGGGGATGGTGAAAGCTTAGCGGGTTATATTGAGAAAAAACTGCGTAAGAAACACCTAATATCTGCATTTGAAGAACCCGAAGACCTTAAGGGTACAAAAAATTCACCATTACCCTCTATCAAAGCTTTTCAAGCACTTAAAAAACAAATGGAATCGAAAAAAGATCTCGTCGTTTTTATCCATGGTTTTAATGTAGATTGGTTTGAAGCGGTCTCTTCAGCTTTAGCCCTAGAATTAATGCTAAATCGCCATTCTCATGACGACGACGAGCAAAAAGATACCAGTGTGTTTTTGTTTTCTTGGCCTTCAAATGGCGCAATGATGAAAAATAAAGCTTACTTATCTGATCGTAACGATGCAAGGGACTCAAGTATCGCAGTAGCACGTGGGTTTCTTAAATTACGCGATTTCCTGATGACTCTCAGACCCACTCATAAAGACCCTTTGATTGAAGAGTGTGGTCAACAATTGCATTTACTTTGTCACTCAATGGGTAATTATGTTTTACAGCATGCTTTAGTTTCATTAGATAAACTCAACAACCACAAACACTTTCCGCAATTGTTTCAGCATATCTTTATGTGTGCACCTGATGTTGACGATAATATTTTCGAAGAAGATCGCCCGATGGTTAATTTGCATCGACTAGCAAAGCAAGTCACGGTTTATTACAACAATGGTGATTTAGCGATGTATATTTCTGATTACACCAAAGGCAATACAGATAGACTAGGACATAACGGTACGGCTAGACCTATGCAGTTACACAACAAAGTCAGCCAAGTAAACTGTTCTAAAATTGTTGGCGGTATAACTGAGCATAGCTATTATTTATGGGCCACGGTTAACGAAGATATTAGGCAGAGTATTGACGGCATTCCTTACGAAGATAGCACCCGAAATAGGCAGTGTAAATCGGCACAAGTATGGCGATTAACCTAAAGAGTACTACTTCAATGGTTACAGCTATTATGTAAGTTTTAAAAGCTAAGCGGGTTTATGAGTACTGCTTAGTTTATCTTAATACATTACCAATAAACTGATTTTAACTGCTCAACATTTTTCTCCTGAAAACCTATACTTGCTTACTTTTGACACTTCTTTTTACATTTTCTAATGAACATTACCTTATAGGCTTTGTCTACACACTAGTATATAAACTTTGGGCTGGCTTGGCTGGCCGAATAACGCGTTAACAAATAACCGTCACCGCATTTACTCAATATAATTGTTAAGGATAAATATGACTAGAGTATTAAAAATTATCAGCACATTGGCAACAACCCTTCTACTTATAGCAAGTTACCCTAGCTTTTCAGCAAAGTTTGAAGCAGGCAAACATTATACTGTGGTCGCCGAAAAGAAAACCTCGACACCTGAATTAACTGAATATTTTTCCTATTACTGTCCATCATGTCGTGCTTATGAACCTTACCTTGAGGGTTTTAAAAAAGTGATACCTGAAAAGGCTAAGTTTAATAAAGTACATGTTGATTTTATGGGGCACACATCCCCAGAAATACAATTTATGCTGGGTAAAGCGCTTATCGTTGCTGAAAAATTAAATGTAAATAGTGAGTTTACTGCAGCTGTTTTTAAGTACTTACAAACCGATAGAGAAATTATTTCAAATCAAAAAGATATACATGATATTTTTGTTTCAATTGGCGGTAATGGTAAGAAATTCAATCAAGGTATGAAGAGCTTTTCGGTGATCGGTCAAGCAAAAAAAGAGAAGCACATACAAGACAATCTCTCGAAGAACAGTCAACTTACCAGTGTGCCAACCATGGTGGTAAACGGTAAATATATGATTGATAGTAAATCGTTAGATCGCAATAACTTCTTTGCTGAATATAATGCATTAATCGCCTATTTATTTACCCTTTAAATTTCAGGCATAAAAAAGCCGAATGTTTTAATTCGGCTTAACATCTAAATATTGTCTTACTTCTCAGCGACGGCGTGATTTACTAGCATTAGTCTTTGCTTTATTTTTATCGCCAAAAGCTTTTTGCCTACCGTGTTTTTTTTGCTGACCCAGCGTATTTTTACGTGCTGGTAAGTCTTTTTTGGTTAGGTCTGGTTCATAGCCGGGCAGCCATTGTTGCACGAGGCGTGTGTCTAATACCTTTTCAACGGCTTCTAACAACCAAGCTTCTGACGGGCTCATTAACGAAATGGCTAAACCGTCATTACCTGCACGGCCTGTACGACCAATACGGTGAATATAGTCTTCAGCAATATAAGGTAGCTCATAGTTAATGACGTAACGTAAATCAATAATGTCTATTCCTCTTGCTGCAACATCAGTAGCAATTAGAGCACGAGTTTTACCGGCTTTAAAATCTGCTAATGCTTTATCACGAGCACCTTGAGATTTATCACCATGAATGGATTGGGTTTTAATACCATCCTTAGACATTTCTTTTGCTAGATCATCAGCGCCTTGTTTTGTACGCGTAAAAATAAGGACTTGTTGCCAATTTTTAGAACCAATTAAAAATGAGGTTAACTCACGTTTACGATCACTATCAACGGTATAAACAATTTGTTCTACTTGTGAAGCTGCCGTATTACGTTCACTGACTTCAATAAGCTCAGGATCATTAAGTAAAGTTTTACTTAATTTAAAAATGGCATCATCGAAAGTGGCCGAGAACAGTAATGTCTGACGCTTTGGCGGTAAACGATTTAGAATACGGTCTATTTCATCTTTAAAGCCCATATCTAACATACGATCAGCTTCATCAAAGACAATAGTTTCAAGATGAATTAATAACACACTGCCATTAATTATATGGTCTAACAATCGACCTGGCGTAGCAATTAAAACATCTGCGCCTTTTTCTATCGCTTCAATTTGCGGCTTAATACTTACGCCACCATAAGCAACGGCAATATTAAGCTCAGTATTTTCAGCATAGCTTACAAAACTTTTATACACTTGTTGTGCTAATTCACGGGTAGGGGTTAATACCAGTGCTCTTATCGGTCTTTGGGCAGGTATATTTGCACTCAAACGCTGAAGAATAGGGAGTGCAAAAGCCGCTGTTTTTCCTGTGCCAGTTTGTGCTCCTGCCATAATATCTTTATTCGCTAAAATAGCGGGTATGGCTTGCTGCTGGATAGGGGTTGGTTGGTCATAGCCTAAAGCTTTTACAGCGTCAGTAAGTGATTTATCTAATGCTAGGGACGTAAAACTCATGGCTATTTATCGCTTCTTAATCGATTGTTGCTTTTGTTTAAGTTCATGCTCTAGTTCATCAGGATAAAAAACTAAACCTTGCTCGTCTTGACTTGGAAATACCACAATAGCGAGTTCATCCTCAGCTAATCCGGTACTCCAACGACTAAACCATTTATTTAAAGAAATAGCTTCTGGTTGACAAGCTTGCCATTCATCAGTTGCCCAAGCTTTGGCAAACTCTTCATTAGGCCAAACCGGAACACAATCTTCATCTTCAGTGTTTAACATTACACAGCCATGCTCATCCGTTAATATCCACAATGAATTTTGACTAACCGCTTCATTAATGAAGTAAGCAGCACGTTGTGCATCATCCATTTGCAATATTTGTTTAATTTTTTCTGGCTCTAACACATGTAATCCTGATCAACTTTATTTATTGGCGCTATTCTACAAAAATTTGCATCTCTTCGCCGATTTGTTTGCGCATTTCCATTAATTTTTTTGCACTTTCATGTTGCTTTATATCTGCGTCAGTTTTTGGTATCCACTCAGGAATACGTTCAGACTGCCCGTTTTGATCTACGGCAACCATGATCACAATACAATGAGTTGTTAAACGACGATTTAGTGACTTAGGATCACAGGCATTAACTTCTAGCGCTATATGCATTGAAGAGTTACCGGTATAAATTACCTTAGCTTCTACTTCGACTAAACTACCAACATGAATTGGGGCTATGAACCGAATACCACCAGCATAAGCCGTAACACAATAACGACCGCTCCAACCTGCTGCACATGCATACGCTGCTAAATCTATCCATTTCATTACCGCACCACCGTGAACTTTACCACCAAAGTTAACATCTTGTGGTTCAGCTAAAAATCTTAAGGTAATATCGCGTTGTGGTTGATTCATGGTTTTTCCTAGTTATAGTAAATTGATTATGGTTGATTAACGCTAGCAGTACTTACATTACACGACATTTAGCGTTACATTACCACTAGTTAAATCATTTATAATTTATAGGTAAACCATGAAAATATGGGTTGATGCAGATGCCTGTCCCGTTGTGATTAAAGAGATATTATTCAGGGCCGCAGAACGTACACAAACAACCACAACTTTATTAGCAAATCACTATTTAAAAGTGCCGCCATCTAAGGTCATTAGCTTTGTTCAAGTTACAGCAGGCTTTGATGTCGCTGACGATGAAATTGTTAAACGTGCCGCGCCAAATGATTTAGTGATAACCGCGGATATTCCCTTAGCTGCCGAAGTTGTTGAGAAAGGTTGTTTAGCCTTAAATCCTAGAGGCGAGCTCTACACTGAAAGCAATATTAGACAACGCCTTAATATGCGCGATTTTATGGACACATTACGTTCAAGTGGTATTGATACAGGTGGTGCGCCGCCGATCAGCCAAAGTGATCGACAAGCTTTTGCTAACAACTTGGATAAGTTGCTAGCTCAACAATAATTTATTGGCAATCTACAACAGTTAAATATTAATTAACTGTTGTATTCAATTTACTTACTCGGGTTTATTCTACGACGACTGCCACTTTTACTTTCGCTATTGCCATAAGGGTTACTTGCTGAGCTATTGCCAATATGACGTCGGTTTTTACCCGTAGGTTTATTACCACGTGCATTATCACCAGAACGTTGACCATCTTTATGTTCAGAACCTTCAGATTTAAACTTTCTTGGCTTTTTAGGTTTTAAAGCGCGTAAATTACGAGATTCAGGCAATGCATGTACTGGCTCAAAGCCTGGTACAATTTCTCTTGGGATATGTGTTTGAATGACGTGTTCAACGTCATTCAGTAAATCTATTTCATCAGCACAGACTAATGATACGGCATGACCACTAGAACCTGCTCGACCAGTACGACCAATTCGGTGAACGTAATCTTCAGGCACATTAGGCAACTCAAAATTTACGACTTGTGGTAATTGGTCAATATCGATACCGCGAGCAGCAATATCAGTTGCCACTAGCACACTAATTTTGCCTTCTTTAAATTGTGCTAACGCTTTAGTTCTTGCGCCTTGGCTTTTATTACCATGAATAGCAGCGGCTTGAATACCTGCAGCATCTAACTGTTTAGTTAATTTATTTGCACCATGTTTAGTTTTCATAAACACGATAACTTGTTGCCAGTCATTTTCTAAAATTAAATGTGTGAGCAAGGCTGATTTTCTATTTTTATCAACTGAGTAGATCAATTGCTCAACTCTTTCAGCCGTAGTGTTTTTTGGGCTAATTGAAATTTCTACAGGGTCATTAACCATGCGTTTTGCAAGTTCACGGATATCAGGAGAAAACGTTGCTGAGAAAAGTAGCGTTTGGCGCGTTTTTGGTAGCAATGATAAAATTTTCTTAATATCACGAAGAAAACCCATGTCTAACATTCTGTCAGCTTCATCAAGTACTAAAATTTCTAATTGATTAAAGCGAACAGCATTTTGATTATATAGATCTAATAGTCGGCCCGGTGTAGCAACTAAAATATCAACGCCTTCACGTAAACGCTGCATTTGAGGATTAATTTTAACACCACCAAACACTACCGCAGATTTCAATGGCAAATGCTTACCGTACATTTCTACATTTTCAGCTATTTGTGCAGCTAGCTCACGAGTAGGGGTAATAATAAGAGTTCGTGCTTGGTTAGCACGGGCTTTATCACCACGAGATAGTAATTCAAGAATAGGTAATGTGAAGCCTGCTGTTTTACCTGTGCCAGTTTGTGCTGCAGCCATAACATCTTTGCCAGCAAGCACAGCAGGTATTGCCTGAGCTTGTATAGGTGATGGTGTATCATAACCTTTCTCAGCAATAGCTTTTTGTATTGGGGCAGATAAACCTAACTCGGTAAAACTCATAGAATATACTCTTCTCACTAATGGTTTGAGCCAATGTCAAACAGCGGTGGAGAATACATTATAGACGGCTTTAGTGCAATGATAGAGCTTATGCCGAGTAGATTAATTAACAGCTACATTTTATTTCTAGGTATAAACAAAAAAAACCCGTAACTTTCGTTACGGGTTTATAGAATGATGGTGGAGGGAGGTGGATTCGAACCACCGAAGGCTGAGCCGTCAGATTTACAGTCTGATCCCTTTGGCCACTCGGGAACCCCTCCAAATTTTATTTTTCACATTACAAGTAATGTATTAATGGTGCCGACTGCCGGAGTCGAACTGGCGACCTACTGATTACAAGTCAGTTGC
>OMOM01000854.1_pt1 | contig 10980 bp, 13 predicted proteins | sample 1646501 | NCBI WGS metagenome assembly OMOM01 (sample SAMN05416802, study PRJEB24817) | seawater metagenome | isolation source: Sea water | place: Canada:Atlantic | collected 2013-07
CCTCTCTATTCGTCGGCAGCGTCAGATGTGTATAAGAGACAGAGCTTACACAGTGCGCTATTAATTGCTACCACGAGCTTACTCGCGGTTAACATTGCACAATTTAATTGGCGAATATTTTTAAAGCAGACTTTTTTAAACCCGTTATTAATCGCGATAATCGGCGGCTTTATGATTAATTTACTCGCAATTAAACTACCCATGGTTATAAACAGCAGCTTGCTCATGTTAGGAAAGCCGGCCATTACTTTGGCACTGTTTCTACTTGGCGCCTCATTGGCGTTTTATAAAATTCGTAGTGAAGTTAAATTCATTATTACTGCCAGTATTTTAAAACTGTTGTTGTTACCAAGCTTAATCTTTTTAACCAGTTTTTATATCTTCCAATTTCCAGTCATTACGACCATGACTTTAGTTATTTTGAGTGCAAGCCCTTCAGGGGTGAATGCCTATTTAATCTCTAAACAACATAACAAGCATCAAGAAACGGTTGCCGGCATTGTGGTTGTTACTACCGTAATATCTATGGTCTCTATCCCCTTGTGGATTTGGGGCTTATCGAACGTATTTAGTATATAAAAAAGTATTCAATACCTTAGAACGGATTAAGCGAATATCCCTTGTTTTGTAATACTGCATGCGCTGTCATGGCTGATAATGCCACTTGAACACCCGGCATGACCATATCATTGGTAATACCATGGTACGCTGCTGATTGGCCGCATAAGAATATGCTAACGTGGTTTTTCATGAGCGCTTGCACTAAATCATGATTGGCATTTTTTTGTTGATACTTCTCTTGATATAACGATGCTTTTAGCAAGTCAAAGCCTGCCTTACCATGTACAACAGCCGCTAAATTAATATTCTCTAGCGGCACGCCATTAGCCACATGCATATTAATAAAACGTGCTAGCGTTTCAATACTTCCATTTACTTTACCGACACTACCTTGATCGCCAAGATCAAACGCAACTTTAAAAACACTGTTTTTATCAAGTTTGAGATCTTGCTGAACTTTCGCATGTTTACCGTAGTTTTTTATGACTGGCCCTGCCATAAATGTATCAGTATTTGCTGTGGCCGATGCTACACACAAAAGAGCGAAAATAAGGGTACTGAAACGAATTATAGTTAACATTTAACTGTCCTATTGGTTTATGTATTTCCCTGAAAAAACACAGGCAAATTAAGTTATATTATATTGAATAATACATTATATTTTTGGTGAGTTTTCCAATAAATATTCCTTTACTAAACCTGACGCTAAAGGCCTTGAAAAGTGAGAACCTTGTAGCATCTCAATGTCTAGTGCTGATAGTTTATTGGCTTGCTCTTTGGTTTCAACTCCCTGAGCTACAACATCATAATTAAGCTTAACTGTCATATGTTTTACCGTTTCAATAATGGCCATGTCAGTTGTATCTTGCATGTTTACAAAGGGACGATCAATTTTTAAGGTATTAGCGGCTAAACTTAAAATAATCGATAATGATGAAATTTCATCGTATAACTGCAATACAGGGTCATTTACACTGGCTGAGGATTGTGGCTCATAATTCAATGATTGCCAGTTTACTGCTGCGATGCACGATTGTTGTAATGTCCAAGTGCCTATATAAATTATTAATCCATACTGCTCTGCAATAGGAATAAATTTATCTGGTGGTATATTTTAGCTATCAAAATACCAAAGAAGTAAGGCTTCAAAAGCAACGATTTTGTGAGACTTAGACGCGACGATAGGCTGATAAACTAAGCGAAGTTAATTAAAAGGATGAAGGGCTTAATAGTTATCACCATTTGGTCGATGATATGAAGAATACAGTTGGATAATAAATAGTAGGATGAAATATATGCTACTTCATCCTACTAACACACTATATTAATAAAAAACGTTATAAAAATTAATCTTCTTTCGGCGCTAGACCATCAATAGTGACACCTGACAATGAACCGGTTCCACCTTGATCATTACTGCGTAATTTAATCATCAAGCGTAAATCGTTTGGTGAGTCGGCATGATGCAGTGCATCAGCGTAGTTAATTAGCCCTTGTTGATATAAATTAAAGAGTGCTTGGTCAAATGTTTGCATACCTTGATCGGTAGATTTTTCCATCACTTCTTTAATACTACCCACATCACCTTTTTTAATTAATTCGGCAACATATGGAGAGTTTAATAACACTTCAATAGCAGCTAAACGACCATTACCATCGCGGGTTGGAATAAGCTGTTGGGCAATAATGCCGCGCAGGTTCAACGCAAGGTCAAACAATAACTTACCATGCTGTTCAGCAGGTACTAAATGCATAATACGATCAATTGCTTGGTTTGCATTGTTAGCATGTAAGGTCGCAATACATAGATGACCCGTTTCAGCGAAACTTAACGCGTGCTCCATGGTTTCTTGATTACGAATTTCACCAATTAGAATAACGTCTGGTGCTTGGCGTAAAGAGCTTTTAAGTGCCGCGCCAAAGCTTTCTGTATCAAGGCCAACTTCACGTTGTGTAACCATACATTTTCGGTGTTCATGAACAAACTCAACCGGATCTTCTATAGTTAAAATATGACCACGAGAGTTTTTATTTCGATAACCAATTAACGCAGCCATCGAAGTAGACTTACCCGTACCCGTACCACCCACAAATAGTACTAAACCACGCTTTGACATAACCACGTCTTTCAATACTGAAGGTAAGCCTAATTCATCGGCATCTGGAATTTCGGTAACAATGCGGCGAATAACCATACCAGCCATGTCTCGTTGCCAAAACGCCGATATACGAAATCGTCCTATATCGTCAATTGAAATTGCAAAGTTACATTCTTTTTCTTCATCAAATGCAGTTTTTTGCTTTTCTGACATGGCGTCATGAACCAAACCTAAAGATTCAGAGGCCGATAAAATATGATCGTCAATAGGAACAAGTTCCCCATTAACTTTTGCGCTTACAGCTAATTTAGCGGTAACAAACATATCTGATGCGCCGTGCTGCACCATTTTTTGTAATAAATCATGAAAACTCATTGAATTACCCTTTATAGATCAGAGACTAATAACCAGTAAATTGGTTTTTGTCTTGTGCTTTATCCATGGCATCTTGTCTGGTGATCATGCCGCGGTTGATCAGGTTTTGTAAACATTGATCCATTGTTTGCATGCCATGAGACATACCGGTTTGAATCGCTGAATACATTTGCGCAATTTTATCTTCACGAATAAGGTTACGAATTGCCGGTACACCCATCATTATTTCGTGTGAAGCAACACGACCGCCACCTACTTTTTTAACTAGTGTTTGTGAGATTACCGCGCGTAGTGATTCAGAAAGCATTGAACGCACCATAGCTTTTTCTTCACCCGGAAACACATCAATAATACGGTCAATGGTTTTAGGTGCTGAAGTTGTATGCAAAGTACCAAACACTAAATGGCCGGTTTCAGCTGCGGTCATCGCTAAACGTATGGTTTCTAAATCACGCATTTCACCAACTAAAATTACATCGGGATCTTCACGTAATGCTGAGCGTAATGCCGCGCTAAAACTTAAGGTATCGCGATGAACTTCACGTTGGTTAATCAAACATGAATGGTTTTGATGAACAAATTCGATAGGATCTTCAATGGTTAAAATGTGATCATGTTTGGTTTTATTTATATGATCAACCATAGCCGCGAGCGTGGTTGACTTACCTGAACCCGTTGGTCCAGTAACAAGCACTAAACCACGAGGAAGCATAGATATATCTCTAAAAATATCAGGGCAACCTAAATCGTCTAATGATAAAATTTTACTTGGTATGGTACGAAATACGGCTGCAGGGCCACGGTTTTGATTAAATGCATTTACCCTGAAACGTGCTAAATTTGGCACTTCAAAAGAGAAATCGACCTCTAAATTTTCTTCATATTCTTTGCGTTGGCGATCATTCATAATATCATAGACCAAAGCGTTGACATCTTTTTCGTCAAATGCTGGTATATTTAGCTTACGTACGTCACCATCAACGCGAATTGACGGGGGTGTACCGGTTGATAAATGTAAATCTGAAGCATTATTTTCAACACTAAATGCGAGTAATTCGGTAATATCCATACAAACCTCTGAGTTTAATTAATTATTAATTAACAACTGAATAAGTCATTGAGAACTGAAATAAACAATATGATTGCTATTAAAGATAATATTGCTGCTGTAGAACTGCAAATTTCTTCTGCTTGTCAGCTTGCCAATCGCAACGCTGATGAAGTTACTTTGCTTGCAGTTAGTAAAACTAAACCTATTGAAATGCTCGAGCAAGCCTATAATGCTGGGCAACGAAATTTTGGCGAAAGCTATGTGCAAGAAGCCGTTGAAAAAATTACCGCTTTGCAGAATAAAACTGATATTACGTGGCACTTTATTGGCCCAATTCAAACGAATAAAACCAAATTAATTGCCAGCCATTTTTCTTGGGTACATAGCATAGATAGAATTAAAGTTGCAAAACGCCTTAACGAGCATAGGTCTGGTCAAGATACCCCGCTAAACATTTGTTTACAAGTGAATATTAGTGGCGAATTAAGTAAATCTGGGGTTTTACCGCAAGAGCTTCCTGCGTTGCTTGATGTTATCGAAACATGCGATAACTTATGCCTACGCGGTTTGATGGCAATCCCAGAAAAAAATGCTTCTCAAGCAAGTTTTATCGAAATGCAAAATTTATTTTTGAAACTTCAAAAGCAATACCCAAGCATAGATACTTTATCAATGGGTATGTCTGCAGATTTGCAACTTGCTATTAATGCAGGCTCTACCTTAGTTCGCATTGGTTCAGCAATATTTGGTGCTAGAAGCTAAATAATTTAACTCAAAAAATAGTACAATGATGAAAATTAAGTTCCCGCTAGCAATAGTGGCGGCTTTAACACAACAAAATTCTTATATTGAATGAAGATTTATATTCATTCAATCAGCAATACTTGATAGGAAACTTATGAAAAAAATAGCTTTTATTGGCGCAGGTAACATGAACGGTGCAATTATTTCGGGTTTAGTCAATGGCGGTTTTAACCCTGAACATATTATCGTATCGAACCCTTCTGCAGAAAAGCGTTTAGCACTGCAAGCAGCACACGGTATTAAACAAACACAATGTAATATTGAAGCAACAACTTTTGCTGATGTCATCGTACTTGGCGTAAAACCTTACCTCATTGAAGAAGTTTGCCAGCACTTAGGCGAGAATATAGATATTACCAAAAAATGTTTTATTTCTGTTGCTGCAGGTTGCACCATTTCGCAAATAGAACAAGCGTTAGTTAAACCTTGCACTGTGATAAGAACGATGCCAAATACACCTTCACAACTCGGCTTTGGTGTATCTGGAATATATGCGAATGATCATACAAGTGAAGAAGAAAAAGCATTTACTACCACACTAATGGAGTCTGTTGGCATCGTTAAATGGTTGGTATCTGAAGAGCAAATTGACCATATCATTGCCGTTTCTGGTTCCGCCCCTGCTTACTTCTTCTTGTTTATGGAAGCAATGCAAAAGCAAGCGATAGCATACGGGTTTAGTGAGCAAGACAGTCGTGAACTTGTGCAACAAACGGCATTGGGCGCTGCTAAAATGGTGATTGAAAACGAACAACCTATCGGCAAACTTCGTGAAAATGTAACGTCTAAAGGCGGTACAACCCAAGCAGCCTTAAACTCTTTAATTGAGGGTGGCTTGGAAAAACTGGTATCCAATGCTATGAATTGTGCCGTTGCGCGCGCTAAAGAAATGGCGAAAAACGGTTAATCATATTACTATCGATATATTTGCAGTGTTTTATATTTGAAAAACAAATAAAACACTGATTACCTTAATTTTTTATATTTTTGGAGTTTTAGATGGAAGCAATTAATTACTTGCTTAAATTTGCCTTTGACACCTTGTTGATGATTTTAGTGCTGCGCGTTTGGCTACAACTTGTTCGTGCTGATTTTTACAATCCACTTAGCCAGTTTATTGTAAAAGTAAGTAACCCTTTAGTTATCCCTTTACGCCGAATAATTCCGGGTGTTGGCGGTGTTGATCTAGCCACGATTGTTTTAGCTTATATTTTCGCGACCTTAACTTTTATCATTATTCCGCTACTCAATGGCGGCCCGATTGATATTATTTCAGCTTTATATTTAGGCTTAATTTACCTAATTAAACAAACAGGTATATTATTGTTTATCATCATGCTTGTTATGGCATTAATGAGCTGGGTAGTGCAAGGTTACAATCCAACTCAAATGATTTTCAATCAACTTACCGCACCAATTTTATCGCCTATTAGACGTATTATTCCCAGTATTGGCGGGCTTGATTTATCTGTACTTATCGCTTTTTTATTGTTGAATGTACTTAACATTTTGCTTGGCGGCTGGGTACCATATTGGTCAATGTTATAACAGTTAATTTACCCTGATACTCATCAGCAACTATACTTAACAATAACGACTTAAATGATAGGGACAACAACATGAAAATAATATTAAATAAGCTCATGTTAATATGCGCTTTGGCGTTAATCTTTACTACTTCGGTTAACGCTGAAAACATGAAAGAAATGGATGATATTAATGTCCACTATATTGCATTAGGTTCAACGTTTTTGACGCCTGAAATTGCCAAAGCTTATGGCATTGAACGAAGCCGATATAAAGGATTAGTTAATATTGCAGTGCTCGATAACACGCAAGATGGCAATCCAGCAAAAACAGTAAATATTAACGGTAGAGCGCGCAATGACATAGGGCAAATTAAATCGTTAGATTTTATGGAAGTAAAAGAAGGCGATGCTGTTTATTATCTAGCGCAAGTTAGTTATAGCAATGAAGAAACCATTTACTTTGATATTATGATCACTGATAAAGGTAAGCAGCATAATTTAACTTTTTCGCAAAAATTTTATGTTGATTAGCTTAAGCAAATAGTTAGCAGTAGAATGATAAATGGCACAATAAATATCACTGTGCCATTTTTGTATCTAAAATAGGTTAACTTAATTGCACCAACCTAGTATGACCTCACCTTATTTATATTTATGGGTGAAGTTCAAGTCCCATTATCAGTATTTCTAAGCCGACTTAAGCCATTTTAACTTCGTGGTTTCAACCACAATCTGCGATAAATTTTGCTGCCAAAGGTATTCACCAATAAGCCCAGCATCACAATCATAATGCCGAAAACTTGCTGTTCTGACATTTGTTCTTCAAGTAAGAACGACGCTGACATTATACCGATTACCGGCACACCTAGCGTTAAAGGAGCCACTTGCCCAGCAGGGTAATGCGTTAATAAATAGCTCCACAAACTATAACCAATAATAGATGCGGCAATCGCCAAATAAAATAAAACGGTAACACTTAACCAATTCAAGTTTTGTAGGCTATTTACTATGGCTACCTCTCCTTCTACCCAGTAACTGGTCACAAAAAACGGCACCATAGCTAGCCAAGACGACCAAACGACTAAACCAATATTCGCGCGATAGCCCCGTTGATTTATAATTCGATTAACAACATTACCTAAGCCCCACGCAATGGCTGCTGCAATGGTTAAACTAAACCCAAGCAGTGTCATACTATGTGCTTGACCAGAACTGCCAATGATATATAAACCACCTCCTGCTATGAGCATGGCCAGTACTTGACTATTTTTTACTTGCTCTTTTAATATGATTAACGAAAACAATAAAGTAAACACCGCTTGCGACTGCAATACTAAGGATGCAAGTCCCGCTGGCATACCAAACGCTAAAGCTGAAAATAGTAATGAAAATTGCCCAAAGCATAAGGTTAATGCATAAAGTGCCATCCATCGCCAAGGTATATTAGGTTTAGCAACAAACATAGAGCCGAGTAAAGCGACTAATAAAAACCGTAAGCCCCCCATAAGTAAGGGTGGCATTGACTGAATGCCCCAAGCAATAATGACAAAATTAAAGCCCCAGATAAAAATAATAACTAAACCAATGAAGGTATCTTTTAACGACATAGTGCCTCTGCGTTTTATTTAATTAGTGCTTTGATGCTCCCTCTTTGTTGTAGATTAAGGTATTATGCGCGCCATTGTTATGATTAATTAATTCTAAGGTATTCGTGATGACCACCATCGTATTAGCGACCGGCAACCAAGGCAAAGTTAACGAGTTAGCCCGTTTGTTAGCGGCTCAAAATATTGAAATTAAACCCCAGAGTGAATTCAATGTAAGTGATGTTGCAGAAACGGGTACCACCTTTGTCGAAAACGCGATAATTAAAGCACGCCATGCAGCAAAATCTACGGGACTTGCAGCCATTGCCGATGACTCAGGCTTAGAGGTTGACGCATTAAATGGTGCACCAGGCGTTTATTCCGCGCGTTATGCAGGTGAAAACGCCAGTGATGACGACAACACCAATAAGTTATTAAATGCACTAGTCGATGTTGCTGACGATCAGCGTTCTGCTCGTTTTCATTGCGTTTTGGTTTATATGCGTCATGAGAATGATCCAACACCACTTATTTGTCATGGTGTTTGGGAAGGTAGCATTACCAGAGAGAAAATAGGTCAACAAGGATTTGGTTACGATCCCGTATTTTGGCAAGCCGATCATAAAATGACATCAGCACAGTTACCACGTGATTTAAAAAACCAACTTAGCCATCGCGGCCAAGCGCTAGAAAAACTTATTCCTCAGCTTTTAGAAGTATTACGTTAAATGTTAATTGCACCACCACTTTCGTTATATATTCATATACCTTGGTGTGTTGAAAAATGCCCATATTGTGACTTTAATTCTCATGCATTAAAACATGCTATTCCTGAGCAAGACTATATTGCACAGTTACTGCTGGATTTAGACAGCGACATTGAGCGCTTTGCATTAAATGATAGGCCTTTACACTCAATTTTCATTGGTGGAGGTACACCCAGTTTATTTTCAGCACCTGCGATAGATCAACTATTAACCGAGGTATTACAACGTTTTGAGCATAAGGCTGATATAGAAATAACCTTAGAAGCTAATCCAGGTACGGTAGAAGCAGAAAAGTTTATAGGCTTTTTTAACGGCGGTGTTTCAAGATTATCCATTGGTGTTCAGAGTTTTGCTTCAGATAAGTTGATAAAGTTAGGCCGAATACATGATAGTGAACAAGCCAAAGTAGCGGCTAATTTAGCAAGTGAATGTGGCGTAAAAAGCTTTAACCTTGACTTAATGCACGGTTTGCCTGATCAAACGGTTGCCCATGCACTAGATGATTTAAAAACGGCTATACGTTTAAATCCTAGTCATATTTCTTGGTATCAATTAACTATTGAACCCAATACAGCGTTTCATTCACGGCCACCCAAATTGCCACAAGATGAAGTACTGTGGAATATTCAAGATCAAGGCATTGCTTTACTTAATGAAGCTGGATATCAGCAATATGAAATTTCAGCTTATAGTAAGCCGGAATTTCAATGCCAACATAATCTAAACTATTGGAAGTTTGGCGACTACCTCGGTATTGGTTGTGGTGCGCATGGTAAAATTACTGATGTGAATAAACAAACTGTTCACCGTACCGTAAAAGTGAAGCACCCTAAAGGTTATTTAGATACCAGTAGAAAAGCACTAGATAAACTGCATACGGTAAGCGCTGAAGAGTTACCTTTTGAGTACATGATGAACCGCTTACGTTTGTTTTCTGGCTTTTCACTTGATGAATATCAAGCGTTTACTGGCTTAAGTGTTGATACTGTTTTACCCACATTATTAATTGCTAAAGATAAAAACCTGATGGAGTTTGATGGCACACTTTGGTCTGTTAGCAAGCTTGGGCACAGATACCTCAACGATTTACTAGAAATGTTTTTATAACTCATGTTAAAAAAAAATCTCACAAACAAAATTAACATACAGCTCACAGATAAAGCCAACATTCCTACTGATGAATGCGATGTGCAAGACGCTTTTTCTGAAGAAGATAATCATTTTATGCGGCGAGCCATTGAACTGGCTAACCTTGCTGATAGCCATAATGAAATACCGGTTGGTGCTGTTGTTGTTTGTAATGGTGAGATTGTCGGCGAAGGCTATAATCAGTCGATTATGAATAATGACCCTTCTGCACATGCAGAAATGATGGCCATTCGCGATGCCGGTAAAAACTTACAAAACTATCGACTACTCGATTGTACATTGTACGTAACTCTTGAACCTTGCCCTATGTGTGCTGGTTTGTTGGTGCATAGCCGTATAAATCGCTTAATATTTTCCAGCAAAGATTTAAAAACGGGGGCCGCAGGCAGTGCATTTTCATTATTAAACCATGAAAAGCACAATCATCAGGTTCAAGTAAAGTCTGGACTTTTAGCTACAGAATGTAGCGATATGCTTTCAGCATTTTTTAAACGCAGAAGAGAAGAAAAAAAAGCGGAGAAACTCGCTAGAAAAAAATAAGCCAGATTTAAGAGATAACCCGATAAAATCCTACTATTTAAGATATGACAACGGATTGGCTAGCTAACCAAGATTTTGCCGACTCCACATCATAAAATTCGCGACGGTTTTGAAATTCAAACATTGCAGGTTGTTGATTTTTAGCCATGTCAGCGTAAATTTTTTGGTGATAAATAGCCGCCCAAGCAATACAGTTTTGTTTATTTAACCATAAGAAATAGTCGTTTGATATTTTGTGTGCCGCTGGTGTACTGCCTTCATAATTAGTGCAATTAAGTAAGACACTAAAGGCTTGGCCATTTAAGCTGTCAACCTTGGTTTGTATTTGTTTACAAGCCGATTTTGTTGCAATGTCGTTAAATGTGCCGACCAATATAATACTTAACAAGTTAACTTCAAGTGTTATAGAATAGTTTCCGTGTTCGACCATAGTTAGCATTACCTTTATAGCTGAAAACTTAATAAGTCGTTTGATATTTTGTGTGCCGCTGGTGTACTGCCTTCATAATTAGTGCAATT
>OMOM01000857.1_pt1 | contig 10929 bp, 7 predicted proteins | sample 1646501 | NCBI WGS metagenome assembly OMOM01 (sample SAMN05416802, study PRJEB24817) | seawater metagenome | isolation source: Sea water | place: Canada:Atlantic | collected 2013-07
AGATTGTAACCCTTACCTATCCGCATATTGGTAACACTGGCGTCACTGCCGAGGACGAAGAGTCCTCCCGAATCTGGGCCTCGGGCCTGGTGATTCGTGATCTGGCCATGACAGTGAGCAACTGGCGTAGTGAGCAAACTCTTCCGGACTACCTGCGTGAGCGCAACATCGTTGCCATCGCCGATATCGACACTCGCCGCCTGACACGCATTTTGCGTGACAAAGGTGCCCAGAATGGTTGCATTCTGGCCGGCGACAATGTGGATGAAGCACAGGCGCTGGCGGCGGCCAAGGGGTTCCCCGGCCTGAAAGGCATGGACCTGGCGAAGGAAGTGAGTGTTGCCGAGTCCTACAGCTGGACCGAGTCCACCTGGGATCTTGAGAAAGGTCACACCGAGCAGGGCGAGACCCGCTTCCATGTGGTGGCCTACGACTACGGCGTCAAGCGCAACATCCTGCGCATGCTGGCCGAGCGTGGCTGCAAGCTCACCGTGGTGCCGGCCCAGACGCCCGCGTCCGAGGTGCTGGCCATGAAGCCGGACGGTGTCTTCCTGTCCAACGGCCCCGGTGACCCGGAGCCTTGCGACTATGCCATTGCCGCGATCCAGGAGATCGTTGCCACCGGGTTGCCGGTGTTCGGTATCTGCCTGGGCCATCAATTGCTGGCACTGGCCAGTGGCGCCAAGTCCATGAAAATGGCCACGGGCCACCACGGCGCCAACCACCCGGTGAAAACCCTGGCGGATGACACGGTGATGATCACCAGCCAGAACCACGGTTTTGCGGTGGATATCGATACCTTGCCGGACAACCTGAAAGTGACCCATGTGTCACTGTTCGACGGCACCTTGCAGGGCATCGAGCGCACCGATGTGCCGGCCTTCAGCTTCCAGGGGCACCCGGAAGCGAGCCCGGGGCCGCGTGACTGCGCGCCGCTGTTCGATCATTTCATCGAGCTCATGCAAGCAAAATAAGCGTCCGACGTCCGACGTTCCACGTCTGACGCCCTGGCAATTGAAATTAACGTCTGACGGTTAGTGACTATGCCGAAAAGAAGTGATTTAAAAAGCATCCTCATTATTGGCGCTGGCCCGATTGTGATCGGCCAGGCCTGTGAGTTTGACTACTCCGGTGCGCAGGCGTGTAAGGCGCTGCGGGAAGAGGGTTTCCGGGTCATTCTGGTGAACTCCAACCCGGCCACCATCATGACCGACCCGGCCATGGCGGATGCGACCTACATCGAGCCGATTACCTGGCAGACCGTGGCCAAGATCATCGAGAAGGAGCGCCCGGACGCGCTGCTGCCCACCATGGGTGGCCAGACCGCACTGAACTGTGCCCTGGACCTGGACCACAATGGGGTGCTGAAAGAGTTCGGCGTGGAAATGATTGGCGCCACCGAAGATGCCATCGACAAGGCGGAAGATCGTTCCCGCTTCGACAAGGCCATGAAAGCCATCGGCCTGGAATGTCCGCGTTCTGCCATTGCCCATAACATGGAAGAAGCCAGCGCGGCCCTGGAAGAGCTGGGTTTCCCCTGCATTATCCGCCCCAGTTTCACCATGGGTGGCTCCGGCGGGGGTGTTGCCTATAACCGGGAAGAATTCGAGGAAATCTGCCAGCGTGGTCTGGACCTGTCGCCCACCAACGAGTTGTTGATCGACGAGTCCCTGCTGGGCTGGAAAGAGTACGAGATGGAAGTGGTCCGTGACAAAAAGGACAACTGCATCATCGTCTGTTCCATCGAGAACTTTGACCCCATGGGGGTGCACACCGGTGATTCCATCACTGTGGCGCCGGCGCAGACGCTCACCGATAAAGAGCTGCAGATCATGCGTGACGCCTCTTTGGCGGTGCTGCGTGAAATTGGTGTGGAAACCGGTGGTTCCAACGTGCAGTTCGGCATCAATCCGGACAACGGCCGCATGGTGGTGATCGAGATGAACCCGCGGGTGAGTCGTTCTTCCGCGCTGGCCTCCAAGGCCACTGGCTTCCCGATCGCCAAGGTGGCTGCCAAGCTGGCGGTGGGTTACACCCTGGATGAGCTGCAGAACGAGATCACCGGTGGCAAGACCCCGGCCTCCTTCGAGCCATCCATCGATTACGTGGTTACCAAGATCCCGCGCTTCAACTTCGAGAAGTTTGCCGAAGCGGATGCGGTGCTGACCACCCAGATGAAGTCCGTGGGTGAAGTGATGGCCATCGGCCGTAACTTCCAGGAATCCGTACAGAAAGCACTGCGTGGTCTGGAAACCGAGTCCATCGGTTTTGATCCCCATGTGGACCCGGCGGCGCCGGATGCCCGTGAACAGGTGGCGCAGTTGCTGTCCACGCCGGGCCCGGAGCGCATCTGGATCGTTGGCGATGCGTTCCGTGTCGGTATGACCGTGGACGATGTGTTCAATATCACCAAGATCGATCGCTGGTACCTGGTACAGATCGAAGATCTGATTCGTGCCGAGCAGCAGCTGGCCGACAGCACTTTCAGCGGTCTGACCCGCGACAGCCTGTATGCGCTCAAGCGCAAGGGCTTTTCCGATGCCCGCCTGGCGCAGTTGCTGGGGGTGAAGGAAGCGGACGTACGTGGCAAGCGTGAAGAGCTGGGTGTGCTGCCGATCTACAAGCGGGTGGATACCTGTGCGGCGGAATTCGCCACGGATACGGCCTACATGTACTCCAGCTACGATGAAGAGTGTGAGGCCAATCCCACCGACCGTGACAAGATCATGGTCATCGGTGGTGGCCCCAACCGGATCGGTCAGGGTATCGAGTTCGATTACTGCTGTGTGCACGCGGCGTTTGCCATGAAGGACGACGGTTACGAAGCCATCATGGTCAACTGTAACCCGGAAACCGTGTCCACCGATTACGATACCTCCGATCGCCTGTACTTCGAGCCGATTACGCTGGAAGACGTGCTGGCCATTGTGGCGAAAGAAAAACCCAAGGGTGTGATCGTCCAGTACGGCGGGCAGACCCCGTTGAAGCTGGCCCGTGCCCTGCAGGCTGCCGGCGTGCCCATTATTGGCACCCCGCCGGATGCCATCGATGAAGCGGAAGATCGCGAACGCTTCCAGCAGATGGTCAACAAGCTTGGCCTGAAGCAGCCGCCCAACCGCACCGCCCGTTCCATGGAAGACGGTGTGCGTCTGGCGGAAGAAATCGGTTACCCGCTGGTGGTGCGTCCTTCCTATGTGTTGGGTGGTCGCGCCATGGAAATCGTGTACAGCGAAGCGGAACTGCGTAACTACATGATGAATGCCGTGTCGGTGTCCAATGATTCGCCGGTGCTGCTGGATCGCTTCCTGGACGATGCCATCGAAGTGGATGTGGATGCGGTGTGTGACGGTACCGATGTGGTTATCGGTGGCATCATGCAGCACATCGAACAGGCCGGCGTGCACTCCGGTGACTCCGCCTGCTCCCTGCCGCCGTACTCGCTGGATGACGATGTCCAGGACGTGATGCGTCAGCAGGCTGCCGATATGGCGCTGGAGCTGGGTGTGGTCGGTTTGATGAACGTGCAGTTTGCCGTGAAAAGCGGTGAGGTGTATGTGCTGGAAGTGAATCCGCGCGCCTCCCGGACAGTGCCGTATGTGTCCAAGTGCATCGGGGTGTCTCTGGCGAAAGTGGCCGCCCGCTGTATGGCCGGCACCAGCCTCAAGGAACAAGGCTTCACCAAAGAGGTCAAACCGCAGCACTATTTTGTGAAAGAAGCGGTGTTCCCGTTCGCCAAATTCCCGAAAGTTGATCCGATCCTGGGCCCGGAAATGAAATCCACCGGGGAAGTCATGGGTGTGGGAGCGACTTTCGCGGAAGCCTTTGGCAAGGCATCCCTGGGCGCTGGAGAAAAGCTGCCGGAAACCGGCACAGCCTTTATTTCCGTGCGCGAAGTGGATAAGCCGGCGTCTGTGGAAGTGGCTCGCATGCTGATCGAGCGCGGCTTCAGCCTGGTTGCCACCAAAGGCACCGCCAAGGTGCTGGGTGAGGCTGGTCTTGAGGTGAAGGTGGTGAACAAGGTGCTGGAAGGGCGTCCGCATATTGTGGACATGATCAAGAACGACCAGATCGCCCTGATCGTGAACACCACTGAAGGCAAGCAGGCGACCCGTGATTCGTTCGCGATTCGTCGCTCGGCGCTGCAGCACAAGGTGTTCTACACCACCACCATCGCGGCCGCCCATGCGGTGTGTCAGGCGCTGGGGATCAGTGGTGAGCCCACGGTTCGTCGCTTGCAGGACCTGCACGCAGAAATGAAATAAATCGTCGTCGGGAGCGCTCGGAGCAGAGTGCTCCGGGCGGTTCCGTTAACAGCGCCTGTTATTTGCGCCTGTTAAAAGATACGAGGATAACTATGCAACGTGTACCGATGACCGCCAAGGGCGCCAAAGCCCTGCGCGAGGAACTGGAAAAACTGAAAAAAGAAGATCGCCCGCGTATTTCTGCTGCGATTGCAGAAGCCCGTGAGCACGGCGACTTGAAAGAAAATGCCGAGTATCACGCTGCCCGCGAACAGCAGGGGTTTTGTGAAGGCCGCATTGGCGATATCGAAGGCAAGCTTTCCAATGCGCAGATCATCGATATTCAGACTATCGAAAATACCGGCAAGGTGATTTTCGGTGTGACCGTGACCATCATTGATGTGGATACAGACGAAACCAAGGTCTACCAGATCGTGGGTGACGACGAAGCCAACATCAAGGAAGGCAAGCTGAGTGTGAACTCACCGATTGCCCGCGGTTTGATTGGCCGTGAAGAAGGCGATGTGGTGCAGATCGATACTCCCGGTGGTACTCGTGAGTACGAAGTCGATCAGGTGGAGCACATCTAGGCGCTTGATGCCCGATGCATGACGCCAGACGACAATAAAAAGGCGGCGTGATAACACGCCGCCTTTTTTGCTTTTGGCATCCTGCGTCGGGCCTTGGGCGTCAGGCATTCTGATAACGCAGGATATTCGACAGTTTGGCGCTGGGCTTTTGGGCCGGGCGGTAGAGCAGGGCGATGTTGCCGATGCGCTGGATCAGCTCGGCGCTGCCTTTCTCGGTCAAGGCTTGCACAATGGCGGCGCGGTCGTCGCGGGTTTCTGCGTTGACCTTCACCTTGATCAACTCGTGATCTTCCAGGCGCAGGTTGAGCTCTTCCACGAAGTTGTCGCTGAGTCCCTTGTCGCCAAAGATCAGAACGGGTTTCAGGTGGTGACCAATACGGCGTAACCGTTTGATGTCCTGGGTAGATAGCGGCACGGTGTGACTCCAGAATGGGTTGCTGTGGGCGTATTCTACGGACTAGCCGGCTGAAATGCAGCCGCCGGGTGCGGTGAGTCGAGTTTGGAAGGTGTAGAAAATTCAGGAGAGAGGGCCATGGCGAAGTCCGGCCGTTCCAAAACCAGCAAGGCCTGGTTGAAAGAACATTTCAACGACCCGTGGGTGGCCAAGGCCCAGGAGCAGGGCTACCGCTCCCGGGCCAGTTTCAAGCTGCTGGAAATGCATGAAAAGGACCGCTTGTTCCGTCCGGGAATGACGGTGCTGGATCTCGGCGCCGCGCCGGGGGGCTGGAGCCAGGTGGCGGGCCAGCTGATTGGCGGCAAGGGGACGGTCATTGCCAGTGACATCCTTGCCATGGATGCCCTGCCGGATGTGACCTTCATTGAGGGGGATTTCCGTGAGGATGCCATCTACGAGCAAATTCTTGCTTCTCTGGGGGATCGGCGGGCAGACCTTGTAATGTCCGACATGGCCCCCAATATGAGTGGTAATAGCGCGGTGGATCAGCCGCGGGCCATGTATCTGGCAGAGTTGGCGCTGGATATGGCTGAGCGGGTGCTGGAACCGGATGGCTTGTTTCTGGTCAAGGTATTCCAGGGTGAGGGGTTTGAAGACTACCGCAAGGCGTTGCAAAGCCGTTTCAAGCGCGTGGTCAGCCGCAAGCCGGCGGCAAGCCGGGCTCGCTCCACAGAGGTCTATCAGTTGGGTTTTGGCCTGAAATAGGCGGTGAAAAGCCGTAAAATGGCTATATTCCTGTCCGAACCGGCATTACGTTGCTTCTGGCAAATGGTGTAAGGTGTAAGTTCGTTAGTGTGCGCGTGAGCGCCCGGATTAATCGAGGTCTCCCTTGAACGACATGACCAAGAATATTGTGCTGTGGCTGGTGATTGCCGGCGTCCTGTACGTGGTGGCATCCAGTCTCAGTACCCAGCCTGCAACCACCGATGTGCCCTATTCCACCTTTATTTCACGGGTAGAAGACGGCAAGGTGCAGGAAGCGAAAATCGGCGAAAGCACGATTACCGGGACCTATTCGGATGGTGGCCAGTTCCGCACGGTGAAACCGCCGACCCTGGACACCAATCTGATGCCCACGCTGATCCAGAATGATGTGAACGTGGTGGGCCTGGAGCCCAAGCGTCAGGGCTTTCTGACCCAGCTTTTCCTGTCCGTGCTGCCGATTCTGTTGATTCTGGCCATCTTTATCTTCTTCATGCGCCAGATGCAGGGCGGCGGCCGTGGCGGCGGCGGGCCCATGACCTTCGGCAAGTCCAAGGCCAAGTTGCTGGGCGAAGACCAGATCAAGACTACCTTTGCTGATGTGGCAGGGGTGGAAGAAGCCAAGGAAGAAGTGCAGGAGCTGGTTGAGTTTCTGCGTGATCCGGCCAAATTTCAGCGTCTGGGTGGCAAGATCCCCCGCGGCGTGCTGATGGTCGGTTCGCCCGGTACCGGTAAAACCCTGCTGGCCAAGGCCATTGCGGGTGAGGCCAAGGTGCCGTTCTTCAGTATTTCCGGTTCTGACTTTGTGGAGATGTTTGTGGGTGTTGGCGCCAGCCGGGTCCGCGACATGTTCGAGCAGGCCAAGAAGCATTCTCCGTGCATTATCTTTATTGACGAGATTGATGCGGTGGGTCGCTCCCGGGGTGCTGGCGTCGGTGGCGGTCACGATGAGCGTGAACAGACACTGAACCAGTTACTGGTGGAAATGGACGGTTTTGATGGCAACGAAGGGATCATCGTCATTGCCGCCACCAACCGTCCGGACGTGCTGGACCCGGCGCTGCTGCGTCCCGGCCGTTTCGACCGTCAGGTAACCGTGCCGCTGCCGGATATCCGTGGCCGTGAGCATGTGCTCAAGGTGCACATGCGCCAGGTGCCGATTTCGGATGACGTGGAGCCAGCGTTGATTGCGCGGGGCACGCCCGGTTTCTCCGGTGCGGACCTGGCCAATCTGGTCAACGAAGCTGCATTGTTCGCCGCTCGCGCCAACAAGCGCATGGTGTCCATGGAAGAGTTCGAAAAAGCCAAGGACAAGATCCTGATGGGCGCCGAGCGTCGCTCCATGGTGATGAGTGAGAAAGAGAAGCTGAATACTGCGTATCACGAGGCGGGTCACGCCATTGTTGGTCGTTTGGTGCCCGAGCATGACCCAGTCTACAAGGTGAGCATCATTCCGCGCGGTCGTGCGCTGGGTGTGACCATGTATTTGCCGGAAGAAGATCGCTATTCCCAGTCCAAGCGCGGCCTGGAATCCTCCATCTGTTCGCTCTACGGTGGCCGTCTGGCCGAGGAAATGACGTTGGGCTTTGATGGCGTCACCACTGGTGCTTCCAACGATATCGAGCGTGCCACCAAGCTGGCCCGCGCCATGGTCACCAAGTGGGGACTGAGCGAGAAACTGGGGCCGCTGGCCTACGAGGAAGAAGAGGGCGAGGTCTTCCTGGGCAAACAGATGTCTCAACGCAAGAGCATGTCCGAGCAGACCGCTGAAGAGATTGACCGTGAAGTGCGGGCGATCATCGACAGCTGCTATGGCCGTGCCAAGCAGATTCTCGAAGACAATCGCGACAAGCTCGATCTCATGGCGGACGCGTTGATGCAGTACGAAACTATCGACGCTAACCAGATCGAGGACATCATGGGCGGCCACAAGCCGCGGCCGCCGAAAGACTGGCGTGACCAAGGCCCGGGTAACGGTGCCGCCGCCTCTGGCGATGGCGATCAGCCGTCCGGTGACGACCCCATTGGTGGGCCTGCCAACACGCACTGATTCATGATGCATCCAACAACGCTTAGCTGTGGGGCGCGGACACTAAACCTGTCCGCGCCTGTCGTTATGGGGATCCTCAATGTGACCCCCGACTCCTTTTCCGATGGTGGTCGTTACACCGAGCGTGATGCGGCGCTGCGCCAGGCGGAGCAGATGCTGCGTGACGGCGCCGCGATTCTGGATGTGGGTGGCGAGTCCACTCGCCCGGGCGCGGCGGCCGTGTCCGAGCAGGAAGAACTGGACCGGGTGGTGCCCATTGTCGAGGCCTTGAGTAATGAGCTGGGTGCGCTGGTGTCCGTGGATACCAGTACGGCGGCAGTGATCCGTGACAGCGCCGAGGCCGGCGCCGGCCTTATCAATGACGTGCGCTCCTTGCGTCGCCCCGGCGCGATGCAGGCGGCCGCCGCCAGTCAGCTCCCGGTTTGCCTGATGCATATGCTGGGCGAGCCCGGCAGCATGCAGGATAATCCCCGCTACGATGATGTGACTGCCGAGGTGGTGGCGTTTCTGCGTGAGCAGGTTGCCGCCTGTGAGCAGGCGGGGATTCCTCGCGAGCGGTTGTTGGTGGATCCGGGGTTTGGTTTCGCGAAAACTGTGCAGCACAATTTGCAGCTTATGCAGGAAATGGCTGAGTTGCAGGCGTTGGCGTTGCCGATTTTAATCGGTGTATCGCGTAAATCCCTGTTCGGTAAAGTGCTCGATCGTGATGTCAGTGAACGATTACCCGGCAGCCTGGCGGCTGCCGTTATGTGTGTGGAGCGCGGCGCGATGATCGTGCGTGCCCACGATGTCAAAGAAACCGTGGATGTGGTGCGTTTTGCCCATGCGGTCAGGGAATCACAGAGAGAATCGCAAAAGGAGTTGTCATGACGCGCAAATATTTCGGCACTGATGGGGTGCGGGGCACGGTGGGCGAATTTCCTATTACCCCGGATTTTGTGCTCAAGCTGGGCTGGGCCGCGGGCAAGGTGCTGGCCGCGCGGGGCGGCAGCAAGATCTTGATCGGCAAGGACACCCGTATTTCCGGTTATATGTTCGAATCAGCCCTGGAAGCCGGTATTTCCGCGGCCGGGGTGGATGTGCGCCTGCTGGGGCCGTTGCCCACGCCGGGGATTGCCTATTTGACCCGTACCCTGTCGGCCCAGGCCGGTATCGTGATTTCTGCCTCCCACAATCCTTATACCGATAACGGCATCAAGTTTTTCGGGGCGGATGGCCGCAAGCTCAATGACGAGATCGAACTGGAAATTGAACGTCTTCTGGACGAAGAAATCTCCGTAGTGTCCACGGACCAGATCGGCAAGGTGCGCCGCATTGATGATGCCCGGGGTCGCTACATCGAATTTTGCAAAAGCACAGTGCCGGGGCTGGATCTCAGCGGCATGAAGATTGTGGTGGATACCGCTAATGGCGCCGCTTATCACATCGCCCCGGACGTGTTTGAGGAGTTGGGCGCCACCGTGGTGCCCCTGGCCAACCGGCCCGACGGTTTCAATATTAATCGCGATTGCGGCTCCACCCATCCGGAAGCGCTGCAGCGCAGGGTGCTGGAAGAAAAGGCCGACCTGGGTGTGGCGCTGGACGGCGATGCAGACCGGCTGTTGATGGTGGATCATGCCGGCAAGCTGGTGGATGGTGACCAGCTGCTGTTCGTGGTGGCCCGTGACCGCAAGGATAATGGTGCGGACATGCCGGGTGTGGTCGGGACGCTTATGTCCAATTTTGGTCTGGAGCTGGCGCTGGAAGCCGAAGGTATCGAATTCGTGCGTGCCAAAGTGGGCGATCGGTACGTCATGGAGCAGCTGGACAGGCGCGGCTGGAGCATCGGCGGTGAGTCCTCGGGGCATCTGGTGTGCCTGGATTGCACCTCCACCGGGGATGGCACCGTGTCAGCCCTGCAGGTGTTGGCTGCCCTGTCCCGTCGCAAGCAGGGCCTGGCCGAGGCGGTGGCCGATGTGGCCATGCTGCCCCAGCAAATGATCAATGTGCGCGGGCCCAACCGGGATGGTTTTATGGAGCACCCGGATGTGCAGGCGGCGATGGCCAGCGTCGAGGCGCGGTTGGCAGGCAATGGCCGTGTGCTTTTGCGGCCTTCCGGCACCGAGCCATTGGTGCGGGTGATGATAGAAGGTAAAGATGGCGATCTGGTGGCGACGCTCTGTCGTGAACTGGCCGATGTGGTTGAGAAAGCCATTGCCTGACCGCAAGAGCGGCCGGGCTGATTGGCGCAAGAAAAGACTCCAAGGAATCCAACAATGAAAAGAACCCCTCTGGTTGCCGGCAACTGGAAAATGAATGGCGGGCAATCTCTGGTGGCGTCCATGGCGGCGGCCCTGGCGGATTATCAGGGCGCGGCGGATGTGGTCGTATGTCCGCCGTTTCCCTATCTGGCCTCTGCCCGCGAGCAGTTGCCGGAGGCCATTGGCCTGGGCGCGCAGAATGTCAGTGATCAGACAGGCGGCGCCTTCACCGGTGAGGTGTCTGCCTCCATGCTGGCGGAAACGGGTTGCGGGTATGTGATTATTGGTCATTCCGAGCGCCGTGCCTTGTACGCGGAAAGCGATGCGCAGATTGCTGACAAGTTCGCTCAGGTGCAGGCGGCAGGCCTGATTCCCGTCTTGTGTGTGGGAGAAACCCTGGCGGAGCGAGAGGCAGACAATACAGAGGCGGTGGTCTGTGGGCAGCTGCAGGCGGTGATCGATGCGGTGGGCATTGCGGCGTTTGCGAAGGCCGTTGTTGCCTATGAGCCGGTCTGGGCCATTGGTACCGGCAGGACGGCAAGCCCGGAACAGGCTCAGGCCGTGCATGCCTGTTTGCGCCAGTCTTTGGCAGAAAATGACCCGGATATCGCTCAATCGCTGCGGTTGCTTTACGGCGGCAGCGTAAAGGCGG
>OMOM01000859.1_pt1 | contig 10922 bp, 9 predicted proteins | sample 1646501 | NCBI WGS metagenome assembly OMOM01 (sample SAMN05416802, study PRJEB24817) | seawater metagenome | isolation source: Sea water | place: Canada:Atlantic | collected 2013-07
ACGAGATCTAGTACGGTCTCGTGGGCTCGGAGATGTGTATAAGAGACAGGAACTAACCCGGTTGGAGGTGATATATCAGGTCCATTATCTGCAGGTGGTGGATTGGTTGGTGCGAGATTAGTTTTCGATTCATCTGGTGACTTTCAATCTCAAATTCCAACAGCTGCTAATGGTGGTATTATTACTTCAGATTTTAGTAATCATTTACCTAATGGTGCAGATACTTCACAAACAATTAAAATTGACTTTAATCTAGATCCCTTAGGTCCAAATCCAAATGAACCAACTCAGTTTGCGTCTAACTTTGAGGTGACTTCTTTACAACAAGATGGTCTAGCTGTTGGTCGTTTAACGGGGATTGATATCGGTACTGATGGTTTAGTTAGAGCAACTTATAGTAATGGTACATCAGAGCCATTATCACGAATTGCTATGGTAAACTTTGCCAATGAACAAGGTTTAAAGCAAGTAGGTAGTACCTCTTGGAAAGAAAGTATAACTTCCGGTGAAGCACTAGCAGGTGAAGGTGGATCAGGTACTTTTGGTACAATAAACTCTTCAGCTTTAGAGCAATCTAACGTTAACTTAACGTCAGAATTGATTGATTTGATTTCTGCTCAACGAAACTTCCAAGCGAACTCGCGAGCACTCGAAGTTGATAATCAATTGAACCAAACTATTTTACAGATTCGTTAATTTGAATAGCGTTTAGTCATTTGAATGGATAGTTAATTCCTTTGCTGAATTTGAATATAAAAAGCCAGATAATCATACCTTGATATCTGGCTTTTTTATGTCTGCAATATCGTCTAAATCAATCAGGAACTGAAACCTCTTAGGCATGCTAAATGTTAAGGAGAGTGAGAACCTTATTAGTATTTAGCAAAATTGCTAAAGGCACACTATTTATTGACGGTAAAACGACTACTTTACCAAAGTCAGTATTATTTTTATGCTATCTCGTTATCTTCTAATAAATCGTTTAAGCCATCGCTTTATTACATCACCCTGATTTTGCAGTTCATTTAGCCCATACGCTTATATTATTGCCTAAATATCACCAGCTAAAGTTCATAGCTTGTTTGTTACCTCACCTCTGCGCTTTCGTATCTGGCACTTTATTTGCAACAGTTCAAATATTATAACTATTATTGGGTGAAGTTCATTATGGATAAGATGCTATATATCGCCATGAGCGGTGCGAAGCAGAATATGCAAGCCTTATCAGTCACTGCTAATAATCTCGCTAACGCCAAAACAACGGGCTTTAAAGCTGATTTAGCTAATGCTAGAGCAATGCAAGCTTTCGGTGAAGGTTTACCTTCTCGCGTGTTTTCAATGACCGAACGAGCAGGCCAAAACTTTGACAGTGGAGCTTTACTTACCACTGGGCGCGATCTTGATGTTGCTATTCAAGGACAAGGCTGGTTAACCGTACAAACAAAAGATGGCAGTGAAGCTTACACCCGCAATGGTCAATTAAAGTTAAATGAAAATGGCGCATTAGAAACGTCTAATGGTGATTTAGTTATCGGTGATGGTGGACCTGTGTTCATACCGCTACCGGTGAATAATATTAATATTGCCGGTGACGGAACAATTATGGTTCAACCAGAAGGTGCTCCCGCTTCAGTGCAAGATGAAGTTGGACGATTGAAATTGGTTAATCCTGACAGTCGCTTACTAGAAAAAGGTAACGATGGCCTATTTCGTCGAAAAGACGGCAACAATGAACCGGCTGATATTACCGTATCAGTAGCGAGTGGTTCATTAGAGTCAAGCAACGTAAACCCTATCAGTGAAATGACTGACATGATCGCACTGCAACGTCAATTTGAAATGCAGTTAAAAATGATGAAAACTGCCGAAGAAATTGATTCAAGTGCAGCTTCATTATTACGAGCGTTCTAAATAAATTTTTGAGGTGATGTATGAACCCAGCATTATGGATTAGTAAAACAGGCTTAGATGCGCAAACAAAAGAAATTGCGGTTATATCTAACAACTTGGCGAACGCCAGTACTATTGGTTTTAAAAAGAGCCGCGCGGTATTTGAAGACTTACTTTATCAAAATATTAACCAACCAGGTGGTCGTTCAGCGCAAGATACTGAAATGCCGTCAGGGTTAATGTTAGGTGCAGGTACCAAAGTGGTAGCAACACAAAAAATTCATACCCAAGGTGACATGCTTAATACTGATAATGCATTGGATCTGATGATTCAAGGCGAAGGTATGTTTGAAATTTTAATGCCAGACGGCTCGTCTGCTTATTCACGAAACGGTCAATTTACCATGGACGAAGAAGGTAATATTGTTACGCCGGGCGCAGGTTATTTATTACAACCGCAAGTTACCGTGCCTGAAGATGCATTAAGTATCATCGTTTCACAAGATGGTGAAGTTTCTGTCACTTTGCAAGGCCAAGCTGAACCTGCTGTGGTTGGACAAATTAATACCGTTAACTTTATTAACCCAACCGGTTTAGAGCCAATTGGGCAAAACTTATACGTTGAAACGTCAGTCAGTGGTGCGCCACAAGAAGGTGTTCCAGGCTTAGAAGGTTACGGCCTATTAGTGCAAGGTGCGCTAGAAACTTCCAATGTTAATACTACAGAAGAGTTAGTTAACCTGATTGAAAGTCAGCGTGTTTATGAAATGAACTCAAAAGTTATTTCTGCGGTTGACCAAATGCTTAGCTACATTAATCAGCAATTATAAAGTTGAGGAAGGTATCATGAACGGCAAAATTCATTCGTTATTTTTTACCATAGTAAAGGTAAGCATAGTCGCCATATTGTTTACTGGCTGTGCCAGTGTTGAGCAGGCAAGAACATTGCCAAATGATCCTGATTTCGCACCCATTTTACCTGAAATGGAAGACGAACCATTAGTACCAACGGGATCACTTTTTAAGCTGAACTATGTTAATAATATTTATTCAGATTCTAAAGCGCACCGTGTTGGCGATATTATTTCTGTCATTTTGAGTGAAAGTACTCAATCACAAAAAAGTGCAAAAACTGAGTTATCCAAAGATAATAATGCGTCGCTAAGTCCTATTACTGGTTTTGGTGGAGCAGCAATAAACTTTGATAACAAGGCCATACAATTTGGCTATAACCAATCGTCTGACTTTTCAGGTGACTCTAAAGCAAATCAAGGTAATAGTTTATCTGGCAATATATCTGTGCATGTTTTACGTGTATTGCCAAATGGTAACTTGATGATCCGTGGTGAAAAATGGATGTCTCTAAATAATGGTGATGAGTTTATTCGCCTAACCGGCATTGTACGGTCACAAGATATTAGCTCAGGTAATACCGTTACCTCTAGCAAAGTTGCCAATGCACGTATTGAGTATGCAGGCACAGGAAGCTTTGCCGATGTTCAAGAACAAGGTTGGTTGTCTAAGTTTTTCAGTAGTTCATGGTGGCCAATTTAGTAGGAAAATATGATGAAAAAATATTTATATAGTTTCGTTTGTTTAACCGTATTGCTTTTTTTACCCGAAGCAAATGCTCAGCGTATTAAAGATTTAGCCGATGTGGCTGGTGTGCGAAGCAACCAACTTATTGGCTATGGCTTAGTGGTAGGTTTGCCTGGCACAGGCGAGCAAAGCCCTTTTACTGAGCAAAGCTTTAAAACCATGCTTAGCAATTTTGGTATTACCATGCCAGCAAACTTAAAGCCTAAAATTAAGAATGTTGCTGCTGTGGCCGTACATGCTGAATTACCTGCGTTTTCAAAACCAGGTCAAAAAATTGATGTTACAGTTTCTTCAATGGGTAGCGCACAAAGCTTACGTGGCGGTACATTAATTCAAACGATATTAATGGGGCTTGATGGCAATGCGTATGCCGTTGCTCAAGGAAGTTTAATTGTAAGTGGTTTAGGTGCTGAAGGGCTCGATGGCTCAAAAGTCATTGCTAATACGCCAACGGTTGGACGAATTGCCAACGGTGCTATGGTTGAACGAGAAGTGTTATCGCCATTTACCTCTGGCGATCATATTACATTTAATCTCCACAATGCTGATTTTACTACCGCAAAACGACTTTCAGACACCATTAATAACTTAATTTCTGGCTCAGCACGCGCAATAGATGCTGCCTCAGTACAAGTTACCGCCCCAAGAGATGCGGCTGATCGCGTTAGTTTTTTGTCAACCTTAGAAAACTTAGAGTTTGAACCGGGCTCACCGTCAGCAAAAATTATTGTTAATTCACGTACTGGTACCATTGTTATTGGTGCTGATGTGCGTTTACTGCCTGCAGCAATAACTCATGGCGGTATTACGGTTACCATTAATGAGATTGAAGCGGTTTCGCAGCCTAACGCTTTTGCAGCAGGCGAAACGGTGGCAACGAATCAATCCATTATTGATGTTAAACAAGACGATTCACGTATGTTTGTTTTTGACCCCGGTGTCACTTTAGATGCATTAGTACGGGCGATAAACCAAGTTGGTGCTGGCCCTGGTGATGTTATGGCCATACTCGAAGCGTTAGATCAAGCTGGCGCATTACGTGGGAATTTGATCATTATTTAATGATCAATGGAGTTACTATGACAACACGTATTGCAGATGCACAAAACTTTTTAGACATAAACGGCTTAAACTCGATTCGTCAAGACGCTAAGTCGGGTGATAGTGCCAGTAAAAAAGATGCATTAGAACAAGCTGCAAAGCAGTTTGAAGCTATTTTTATGCAAATGCTGATGAAAAGCATGCGTAAAGCGCAAGCCGTGTTAGAGGCAGACAGCCCACTGAACTCTGAGTCAACCAAATTCTATCGTGACATGCATGACCAACAAATGTCGCTCGAACTTTCTAATAATGGCGCTTTAGGTCTTGCACCGTTAATTGTTCGCCAACTTGGTGGCGACAGTGAAAACTTTACGCCTCATACAATATTACGCAGTGACGGCAACCTGGATAGTCGCGGCAGTGTACGCATTAGCGAACCTTCATTGGTCAGTACTAATAGCGTAGTCAAAGACTCGTCAGCGAATCAGGATCCTAATAAAGATCGTCAAACTAATGGCTCTATTGCCGCTCAAGCAGCTAACTTGCTGCAAAGTCCTACATTTAAAGAACCCAAAGATTTTGTTACTGCATTAACTACAGACGCTAAACGTGTGCAAGACAAAATAAATGTCCCTTTTGAAGTGGTTATTGCTCAAGCGGCTCTAGAAACGGGCTGGGGCCAAAAAATTATTAAAACCAATTCTGGCGAAAGCTCAAATAATTTATTTAACATTAAAGCTGATAGCCGCTGGACTGGCGAAAAGGTTCATAAAGAAACCTTAGAGTTTGAAGATGGCGCTATGGTGAAAAAACGCGAACCTTTTAGGGTTTATGAATCTATCGGAGAAAGTGTTAATGATTACTTGAATTTATTAACGCAAAGTGAGCGGTATCAAGGTGCTTTAGAAAAATCTACAGATGTGGAGCAATTTTTGCATAACCTACAGAGTGCTGGTTATGCTACCGACCCAAATTACGCTAAAAAGATAATGGGAACACTTCGGACAGTAACTGGCTTATTAAACAAATAAGATCACCGCTAATTTCACTGTTGAAATTAAGGTTACTGTAGGAGTTTAGGTCATGTCGATTAATCTGTATCAAACTGGTGTAAGTGGTTTACTAGCCGCACAACAACAGTTAGCGACTACAGGAAATAACATTGCTAACGTTAATACCGAAGGCTATACCCGTCAGCGTGCTGAACAGGCTACTGCTGTAGGCAATTATAACGGCGGTAACTTTGTTGGCTCTGGCACTTATGTTCAAGACATTACGCGCCTGTACGATCAATTCTCCTATAAAGAACAATTACTCAATAAAAGTAATTTGGGTAATGCTGATTCTATTAGTTTAGACCTTAATCAATTAAACGAAATAATGTCATTTTCCAGTGAAGCAATTGATGGCTCAATTCAGCGTTTTTATCAAGCGGTTAATGGTATAGCCGACAACCCAAATGATATTGGCTTACGTAATATTGCTCTTAGCCAAGCCAATGTTTTAGCACAAGATTTCAACAGTTTAAATAACAACTTAGATCAACTTGAAAAGTCGACTAATAGCGAAATAGAACAAATGGCGAGTAAAATTTCGCAAATTTCGCTCGATTTAGCAAAAATCAACGAACAGATTTTACAGAATAAAGATATAAACCAAACGGGTCAGCCGAATGAATTATTAGATAAACGTGATCAACTCGTTAATGAATTAGGTGAATATACCTCGGTTAGCACCATTGAAGATACTTATGGCGTAATGACCGTGATGATCGGAAACGGCGCGACCTTAGTTGCTGGCATTACACCGTTAACCGTCAGTGTTGAAGCGGGCAATCCTGATCCATTGCAAACAAAATTACAATTAAATAGTCGTAACGGTAAAGTCGCCCTTGATGCGTCAAAACTTGGTGGAGCCATTGCCGCTAAAATAGAATATCGCGATGAGCATATTACACAAGCACGCAGTGAACTTAATCGTTTAGCAATGGCTGTTTCACAAACATTAAATCAATCGCAAGCTCAAGGTTTGGATTTAAATGCAAAGCAAGGTCTAGACATTTTTACCGATATCAACAGCACATTTCTTCAAAACTCAAGGGTTTTATCATCATCAAAAAATACAGGCAATGTGGAAGGTAGTCTCAAAATTACCGATGTTTCATTAGTACCAACCAATGAATTCACCGTTAAACATGACGGCAGTGATTATATCATGACAAATACTCGTGATGGTTCAACAACAACATTGGTTGAAACAACCCCTGGGGTTTACCCGACAGAATTTGGCTTTGAGTTTACCGTTAACTCTGGTACTCCAAACGCTAATGATAGCTTTACCCTTCGCCCAACAGAAAATAGCGCAGCATTAATGAAAGTAACGCTTAATGACCCCAAAGGCATTGCAGCGAGCTCCGCTATTGAAGTGCAAACGGGTGATAACAATGTTAGCAATGGCTCAGTAAGTATTGTTAATGTTACTGACCCTGAAGTTGCCCGTTCTTTTACCGACACCACTAATGCAGATTTAACGGTTGATGTGTATGAAAGTGCACCGGATGTATTTAGCTATCGTGTTTTTAATGCGGCAACCCCGCCACCAGCAGCCACTATAGCCAGTGGTAGTTTCGCCGCAGGAGCAACTGCGGTGATTGATATGCCTCCTTCACCAGCAACTGCCGCTTTTCAAATTGAAATAGCAGGTTTACCTGTTGGACAAGGCGCATTAGCCCGCGAAACGTTTACTATTGCTGATGCTTTTGGCTCAGGTAACGCCAGTAATGCAACACTGATGGCCGCTACACAAGAAGAGCAAATCCTGGGTGGGGGTAAACAAACCTTTAGTCAGGCATTAGCTACGGCTACTGCCGAAGTTGGCTCAAATGCAAGTTCAGCTGAACTGGTTGCGGATACTGCACAGGCTTTGTTTACTCAAGCTTATAACCGTAATCAATCTAATTCAGGCGTAAATCTTGATGAAGAAGCGGCAAATCTTTTGAAGTACCAACAAGCTTACCAAGCGTCGTCACAGATAATTTCAGTGGCAAATACCATATTCGATACCTTATTAGCGGTCTCTAGATAGGAGTTATTATGCGTGTTTCTACAGCACAGTTTTATAATCAAAGCGGCATGCAAATGTCTAATCAGCAGACTAGCATTAATGAACAAATGAGCCATCTTTCATCTGGCAAGCGAGTTGAAACTGCGAAAGATGACGCTGTGGCTTTTGGCACTTTAGCGGGTTATAAAAATGAACTCGCTAATATTGATAAGTATCAACGAAATATAACCCAAGCTGAAAACCATAACAGTTTAATTGATACCTCTTTAGCCAATGCCGAAAGTATTATGTTTGAGCTAAAAGATTTAATGCTACAAGCCAACAATGGTGTGTATTCAGCAGATGATCTTGCCTCAATAGGGCAACAGGCGAGTCAAAGCTTGCAACAAATACTCGATATTGCGAACACTAAAGATGAAACCGGTGGTTATGTTTTTGCGGGATATCAAATTGACGATGCACCATTTGTAATACAAGCAGATAGTTCGGTGGATTACCGTGGCGACAATGGTGTTAGAGAGTTGCAAATAGCTAAAAATGTTTCAATTGCGAGTAATCAAAGTGGAGAGCATGTTTTTCAAAAAGTTCCCAATGCAATTGGTGATTTTTCCGCTACTTATAATACCAATACCTCAGGTATAGGTGTAGAGCGTGCTGTAGTTGCTGATGCCAGTGTCTATGATAGTACAACAAACCCTGCAGACTTTACTTTTAACTTCACAACCGAAACAGACTTAACCATTACCGACGGTGCTGGGAATGTAACCAATATTACCGGTTATACCCCAGGGCAAACCATTGCCTTTAACGGTATCGAGGTTAAGTTAAGCGGCAATCCATTGCCGGGTGATAACTTCACACTAACCCCTGAGCAAGATATAAGCGTTTTTGACAATATAAAATCTGCTATCGATTGGATTAATAACAAAGCTAATGCTGGCGATGATCCGCAAGTACAGGTTGATTTTAATCAAATTATTGAACAATTAAGCGATTCAATGAATTACTTAACGTCTCGCCGAGCAGAGTCAGGTATTAACTTACAAGTTATAGAACGTCAAAAAAGTAATCATTTAGATACTGAGCTTTATTTATCGTCAGGTAGGTCTTCAATCGAAGATTTAGATTTTGCCAAGGCTATTTCTGATTTTGAACAATCTAAAATAGCGCTACAAGCCGCACAGCAAACCTTTACGCAAGTACAAGGTTTGAATTTGTTTAATTATATTAGATAACTTTTTTGTACTTTTTACTGTTTATATTGGGTGTTTATATCGTATTGGTTAATTTTGGTACAGATGTTGCTTTTATCTAATCAGTAAAACATAAAACTGGCGTTATAAGGGTACAAGCCTTAATCGCAAAACTGGCTGTTAAGGCCAATGAAGTCCAAATACATTGCATACGTTGTTTTAGTAATAAATTCGCAATAAAGGATATGGACTGAAATATAGAGTGTTGGAAGTTTGAATAAACAGACAAACCGACTAACGCATAACAATATTGAAGATAAATAAAATTTCTAGGAGTCTATCATGGCCTTATCAGTAATAACTAACACGTCATCATTGAATGCACAACGTAACTTGACAAAATCTGGTGAGGGCTTAGCTACTGCTATGCAACGTTTATCATCAGGTATGCGTATTAACAGTGCTAAAGATGATGCGGCAGGTTTGCAAATATCAAATCGCTTAACATCTCAAATTAATGGTTTAGGTGTTGCACAACGTAATGCCAACGATGGCATTTCAATAGCACAGACTGCTGAAGGGGCAATGGCCGCTTCAACAGACATTTTGCAACGTATGCGTGATTTAGCATTGCAATCGGCAAACGGTTCTAACTCAGCAGTTGACCGTGAATCACTGCAAAAAGAAGTGTCAGCGTTGCAAGAAGAATTAACCCGTATCGCCGATACCACTTCATTTGGTGGACAAAAATTACTTAACGGTACGTTTGGTTCAAAAAGCTTCCAAGTTGGCGCTAATGCTAATGAAATCATTAATATGAGTATGGCAAATGTTGCTGCTGAAAACATAGGTAGCCAAGCTTTAAGTGCTGGCGGTACTGTGGTTGGTGTTGCAACAACGGCTGCTGGAGATAACACTGCAGGCAATAATACGACAGCTGAATCAGATTTAGTTATCACGGGGAATGGCGGTAGCAGTACCGCTGCAATTAGTTATCTTGATGACTCGTCGAGTAAAACAATTGCTGATGCCATTAATGCAGCTACTGCAGCGGGCGATGTACCCGTTAAGGCAAGTGTAGAAAATGTTGTCACTATGACATTTGCTGCAGCCACAGCTGGTGAAACTATGTCGATGGTGCTTAATGGCCAAACCATTGGTCTTACGGCTTTTAATCAGTCTGATATGACAAAACTTGCCGCAGCAATTAATGACAATGCTAACACTAATGTTGTGGCTACTATCGATGAAAGCGACTCAAGCAAGTTGATTTTAACCGGAACAGACGACATTGCTATTGCTGATCTCAGTTTTACTACCATTGCGAGTGGTGGCGCTACCGCGACAGTACAAGGTAATAATGCAACTAGCACGCCTGCTTCACTATTAAACCTGACAAGTGACAGCACAATTGCCGTTGGTGATGTTAGATTATCTGCTACTGAAGGTTTTTCAATTGCTGGTGGTAATGCTGATGTATTTACAACTGCGACGATGAATTCATCATTAGATGCTATTTCAGATATCGATTTAAATACACAAGTGGGATCACAAAGTGCAATTGAAGTTATAGATGCTGCTTTAGCAACCATTGATGAAAGCCGAGCAGATTTAGGTGCGGTGCAAAACCGTTTCAGTTATACCATTAGCAACCTGGCTAATATTCAAGAAAACGTATCAGCTTCAAGAAGTCGTATCCAAGATACAGATTTTGCAGTTGAAACAGCTAACTTAACTAAGAACCAAATATTGCAACAAGCAGGTACTTCAATTTTAGCGCAGGCTAACCAAATACCTCAGGCAGCAATTAGTCTTCTTGGCGGCTAAACTATATTAATATATTAAGTTTACTACTAAGCCATCACTTTTAAGTGATGGCTTTTTTGTTTGCACATGCAAAAATTAAGTGGATTACTATAAAAAGATTAAATATTGATAATACTAAGTTAATTCAAGTGACTTTGAATAAGTTGAACTTTCAATGTTGAGTTATAGATTATGAATACTAGGAATTAATGTTAAAACACTAAAGCGTTTAAAGGGCTATTTTATATAAACCCAAACTCTGGGTGTTTTTTCTATTTATACCTGTCTCTTATACACATCTGACGCTGCCGACGAATAGAGAGGTGTAGA